>JAABUJ010000367.1_pt1 | contig 92293 bp, 91 predicted proteins | sample 5559131 | NCBI WGS metagenome assembly JAABUJ01 (sample SAMN10711875, study PRJNA513366) | rock metagenome | isolation source: Antarctica rocks | place: Antarctica: Victoria Land, Mt New Zealand nord | collected 2016-01-07
GACGCCGGGCCCTGCTGCGCAGGTCAAGGTGAGCCTGAAGCCGGCGTCGATCACTGCCGACGGCAGGAGCACCGCGACGGCGACGGCGACGGTGAGCGACCCGAATGGCAACGGGGTGCCGGGAGAGACGACGGTGGGCTTCGGGAGCGATGGCAGACAAGTCATCGGGTCGGTGACCGACAACCAGGACGGCACGTACTCGGCGACGGTGACCTCGACCACCACGGCAGGCACTGCGAAGATCACCGCCACCGACGGCTCGTTGTCGGACGGTGCGACGTTGACCCAGACGGCCGGGCCGGCGGTGAAGGTCGGGGTGGTGCTGAGCCCGTCGGCGATGACGGCGGACGGGTCGAGCACCGCGACGGCGACGGCGACGGTCAGGGACGCCAACGGGAACCCGGTCTCCGGGGATGCGGTGAAGTTCTCAAGCGATGGTGGCCAGTCGATCGGGTCGGTGACCGACCATCGCGACGGGACCTACACCGCCACGGTGACCTCGACGACCAAGGCGGGCGACTCCAAGATCACTGCGACGGACGGCTCGCTGTCGGGCAGCGCGACGTTGACCCAGACGCCGGGTGCGGCGGCCAAGCTCAAGGTGGCGTTGGCGCCGTCGTCGATCACCGCGGATGGGTCGAGCACCTCGACGGCGACGGCGACGGTCACCGACGCCAACGACAACCAAGAGTCCGCCGGCGGGGACACGGTGACGTTCACCAGCGACGGGGGTCAGCGGGTCGGCTCGACGAACGACAACGGCCATGGCACCTACACGGCGACGATCACCGCGTCCACCAAGGCGGGTACCTCGACGATCACCGCGACCGACGGGTCATTCGCGGGGACGGCCAAGCTGACCGAGACGGCGGGGCCGGCGGCCAAGGTGGCCGTCGCGCTCAAGCCGAGCTCCATGACCGCGGACGGGTCGAGCACCTCCACGGCGACGGCGACGGTGAGCGACGCCCACGACAACCCGGTCTCCGGGGAAGCAGTGAAGTTCTCTAGCGATGGCGGCCAGAAGCTCGGTGCGGTCAAGGACAACGGCGACGGGACCTACTCGGCGGCGGTGACCGCGACGACCAAGGCCGGCACCTCTACGGTCACCGCGGCCGACGGGTCGCTGAGCGGCACGGCGAAGTTGACCCAGACACCGGGTGCGGCGGCCAAGGTCAAGGTGGCGCTGGCGCCGGCGTCGATTACCGCTGACGGGTCGAGCACCTCTACGGCGACGGCGACGGTGAGCGACGCCAATGGCAATCAGGAGCCCGCGGGCGGCGACACCGTGACGTTCGCCAGCGATGGTGGCCAGCAGGTCGGCTCGACGAAGGACAACGGCGATGGGACCTACTCGGCGACGGTCACCGCGACGACCAAGACGGGCGACGCGAAGATCACCGCGAACGACGGCTCGTTCTCGGGGAGCGCGACGCTCACCCAGACGCCCGGACCGGCCGCCCACGCCTCGGTCTCGCTGAGCCCCTCCTCGATCGCCGCGGACGGCTCATCCACGTCGATCGCCACCGCAACGCTCAGCGACACGAACGGCAACCCCGTGCCGGGCGACCATGTCGGACTGGCGAGCAGCGACGCCGGGAACCGGATCGGCTCGGTCACGGACCGCCGGAACGGGACCTACACTGCGACGGTCACCTCCTCCAGGACGGCGGGCAACGCGACGATCACCGCCACGGACACCTCGGTCGATCCGAACGTGGCGGGCAGCGCGACGCTGACCCAGACCGCACCGCGCTCCGCGCGCCGCTTCGCCGGCGCCTACGCACCTCGCCAGCACAGCCGTGCCGCGAGCACGCGCATCGTGCGCATGCGCGTCGTGTGCCCGGGCTCGGCGGCGGGGCGGTGCACCGGGCGGCTCGCGCTCGAGCTCCCCGGGAGCTCTCCGGCCTCGGCGAGCAGCCGGAGCCGGAAGCAAGGCGCGCCGGTCGTCCTCGGGTCGGCGTCCTTCACCATCGCCTCGGGCCGGTCACGTCTCGTCGCGGTCCGCCTCTCGCGCTCGGCGATGGCGCTGCTCCGCCACCGGCACCGACTGACCGTCGTGGTCGCGGTGGCCTCGCGTGACGCCCACGCGACCGGACCGCGCAGAACGGCTCGCGTCCTCCTGCTCGAGCCGTTGCCGCCGCGCCACCCGCCCCCACCGCGCTTCACGGGCTGAGCCGGGCCTCGCGTCCGCTACCCGAAGAACGTCCGAGCCAGCTCGAGGTAGCGCAGGTCGAGCGTCTTGATCCCCTCCACCTCGGCGAGCGGGACGCTCGCCATCTCCGTGCCGCGCAACGCGGCCATGCGGCCGAAGTCGCCGCTCATGACCATCTCCGCCGCCTCGACGCCGTAGCGGGTGGCGAGCACGCGGTCGCGCGCGGTCGGCGTGCCGCCGCGCTGGATGTGCCCGAGCGCGGTGACGCGCGTCTCGTAGCCGGTGCGCGCCTCGAGCTCGTGCCCGAGCGCCAGGCCGATGCCGCCGAGCCGCGGGTAGCCGTACTGGTCGGTCTCGGCCGAGGCGCGCACGATCCGCTTCTCGCCGCTCGCGAAGGCGAGCTTCGCGCCCTCGGCGACCACGATGATCGAGAAGTCCTTGCCGCGCTCGTGGCGCCGGGCGATGCCGGCGGAGAGCTCCTCCACCGTGAGCTCGACCTCGGGGATGAGGATTCCGTCGGCGCCTCCGGCGATGCCCGCGAAGGCGGCGATCCAGCCCGTGTTGCGGCCCATGACCTCGACGACCATCACCCGGTCGTGGGACTGGGCGGTCGAGTGCAGGCGGTCGATCGCGTCGGTGGCGATCTGCACCGCGGTGTCGAAGCCGAAGGTGTAGTCGGTGCCCACCACGTCGTTGTCGATCGTCTTGGGGACTCCCACGACGGGCACGCCCGCCTCCTCGAAGAGCCGGCGCGTGATCATCATCGTGTGCTCGCCGCCGATGGCGATCACCGCGTCGAGCGGCCGCTCGGCCTGGGCGGCGCGGACGCGCTCGACTCCGTCGGGCTCGCGGTACGGGTTGTAGCTCGAGGTGGAGAGGATCGTGCCGCCCAGGTGCAGGATCCCCGACAGCCGAGGGTCGTCGAGCACGAGGTGGTCGCGCTCGGCGAGTCCCCGGTAGCCACGGCGAAGCCCCACCGGCTCGTGGCCCTGGCGCCCGAGCCGCCGTGCCGCCGCCCGGATCACCGCGTTGAGGCCGGGGCAGTCGCCGCCGGCCGTCAGGATGCCCACACGCACGGCCGCAACCCTAACGCCGCGCACATCGCCCGGCCTGGAGGCAAACCTAGAATCCGCGGGCCATGCGGCCGCGACGAGGCTCCACCTCCGCCGTTCGGCCGCGGCGGATCGCCTCCTGCCGCTGGGCGCGGGTCGCGGCGCTCGGCGCGGCGCTCCTCACGGGTGGGTGCGGCGGAGCGGGCGGGGCGCAGACCACCGTGCCCTCGGGCAACCGGCTCACGATCTACGCGAGTGCGCCCCTGACCGGCCCGGGTCGCGCCCAGGCGCTCGACCTCGTGCGCGGCGAGCAGCTCGCGCTCGCCGAGGCCGGATCTCGCGTCGGGCGCTTCTCGGTGCGCCTGCGCGTGCTCGACGACGCGGCCGGCCGCGAGCGCTGGCTCCCCGCCAGCGTCGCCGCCAACGCCCGGCTCGCCGTCCAGGACGAGACGACCGCCGCCTACCTCGGGGAGTCGGACACCGCCGGGTCGGCGATCTCGCTCGCGCTGCTCAACGAGGCCGGCATCCCGCAGATCTCCCCCACCGACACCTTCGCCGGCCTCACCGAGCCCGAGGGCTTCGTTCCGGGGGAACCGCAGAAGTACTACCCGCGGGGGGACCGGACCTTCGCTCGCATCGCCCCCGACGACAACGTGCAGGCCCGGGCGCTGCTGAGCTGGATGTCGCGGCTCGGCGTCGAGCGCCTGCTCATCCTGCGCGACAACTCCCTGGCGGGCGGCTCGCTCGGCGACGAGGTCGGCGAGGGCGCTCCGAGATCCGACCTGACGGTGGCAGGCAAGATTACGGTCGACGTCGCGGCCACCGACCTCACCGGCCTGGCCGCGCAGGTCAGCGCCGCGCGGCCCGACGCCGTCCTCTTCGCCGGCACCGGCGTGGCCTACGCCACGCGACTGTGGCGCACGCTCCACGCCACGGTGCCCCACGCGCGCCTTTTCGCCTCCGGCGCGCTGGCGCTCCCCGCCTTCCTCGGGCACCTGGGCGCCGCCGAGCGTGCCACCTACCTGACCTCCATCGCCCTGCCGCCGCCGCGGCTCGGGCCGGCGGCGGCGCGCCTGGCCCAGAGGTTCAAGGTCCGTTATGGCCGCTCGCCGGGGGCCTGGTCGCTCTACGGCTACGAGGCGATGAGCGTGGCCCTCGAGGCGCTCAGGCGTGCCGGCAAGCACGCCCGAGACCATCCGGCGGTGGTCAAGGAGCTCTTTGACACCGAGCGACCGGACTCTGCCGTCGGACGCTACTCGCTGCAGCACTCGGGCGCGAGCACGCTCGGCGCCTACGGCGGCTTCCGGGTGCGCGCCGGGCGCGCACGCCTCCGGCTCGTCCTCGCGGAGCCCTCGGGCGGTTGAGCCGCCGCTACTTCGCGAGCGCCGAGCGGAGCGCCTCGTCGAGGTCGGGATGGCGGAAGGAGTAGCCGAGCGCGAGCGCCCGGGCGGGCACTGCCCGCTGGCCCTGGGTGACCATCTCGGCCATGTCTCCGTAGAGGGCGCGGAGGGCGAGCCCGGGAACCGGCAGGATCGCCGGCCGGTGCAGCGCGCGCCCGAGCGCCCGTGAGAAGTCGCGGTTGGTCACCGGCTCGGGGGCGGAGGCGTTCACGGCGCCGCTCCACTCCTTGCCGTCGAGCGCGGCGAGGTAGATCCCCAGCACGTCGTCGACGTGGACCCACGGGAGGTACTGCCGCCCGCCCGCCACCGGGCCGCCGACTCCGAGGCGAAACGGCGGGAGCATGGTCTTGAGCGCGCCGGCGGAGGAGTCGAGCGCCACCCCCGTACGCACCTTGACCACGCGGACACCAATCCCGGCGGCGGCGTCGGCGCTCTTCTCCCACGCGACGCACACCTTGGCCAGGAAGTCGCTCCCGGGCGCGGCGGACTCCTCGAGCCGCTCCTCTCCGCGCGGTCCGTAGAAGCCGGTCGCGGAGGAGCACACGAGCACGGAGGGACGAGGCTCCGCCTCGCCGAGGGCGGCCACGAGGTTCGCCGTACCACCCTCGCGGCTGCGACGGATCGCCTGCTTCGCCTGCTCGCTCCAGCGCTGCGCCACGCCCTCCCCGGCGAGGTGCACCACCGCGTCGCGGCCGGCGAGGGCCGCGAGGGGGGCGGGCTCGCGCTCGGGGATCCAGCGCACCGCCTCCACGCCGAGGCGCTCGCGCGCCCGGTCGGGATCGCGCGAGAGCACGCTCACCTCGTCCCCTCGCGCCCGGAGCGCACGAACGAGCCGCGAGCCGATCAGCCCCGTCGCTCCGCTCACCGTCACCTTCATCCCGCGGCCCTCGTCTCGAGACGAACCACTACAGCGCGCGCATGCGCTCGGTGTCGGACGCCGCGAAGCCGAGCTCGTTGCCCGCCTCGGCCGCTCCGCTCTCCCGCGCCTCGCGCTCGACCGCCTCCGCCACGGCATCGGCGACGTCCCGGTTGAAGACCGAGGGGATGATGTTGTCCTCGCGCAGCTCCTCGTCGCCCACGATGCCGGCGATCGCCTGGGCGGCGGCCATCTTCATCTCCTCAGTGATGTCCGGCGCCCGCGCGTCCAGGGCTCCGCGGAACACGCCCGGGAAGCAGAGGACGTTGTTGATCTGGTTGGGGTAGTCCGAGCGCCCGGTGGCGACGATCCGCGCGTAGGGCGCGGCCTCCTCGGGGGAGACCTCGGGGTTGGGGTTGGCCATCGCAAAGATCATCGCGTCGCGGTTCATTCGCCCCAGCGCCTCGGGCGGCATGACGCGAGCGCCCGAGAGCCCGATGAACAGGTCGGCGCCCTCGACCATCTCGGCCGGCCCCCCGGTGCGGTTCTCCGGATTCGTCGACTCCGAGAACCACCGCTTGACCGGGTTCATCGACCCGTCGCGGTAGTCGGCGCGCTCGACGTGCAGCGCTCCGCGGGAGTCGCACCCGACGATCTCGCGCACGCCCGCCTCGAGGAGGATCCGGGTCACCGCCACGCCCGCGGCCCCCAGCCCGACCACCAGCGCGCGCACGTCCTCGAGCCGGCGGCCGGTGAGCTTGGCCGCGTTGAGCAGAGCGGCAAGGACGACCACCGCGGTCCCGTGCTGGTCGTCGTGGAAGACGGGGATGTCGAGCTCCGCCTTGAGTCGATCCTCGATCTCGAAGCAGCGGGGAGCGGAGATGTCCTCGAGGTTGATCCCGCCGAAGCCCGGCGCGATCGCCCTCACCGCGGCGACGATCTCGTCGGGGTCCTTGGTGTCGAGGCAGATGGGGAACGCATCGACGCCGGCGAACTCCTTGAAGAGCATCGCCTTGCCCTCCATCACCGGCATCGCCGCGCGCGGGCCGATGTCGCCCAGCCCGAGCACGGCGGTTCCGTCGGAGACCACGGCGACGGTGTTGCGCTTGATCGTGTACTGGAAGGCCTTGTCGGGATCCTCGTGGATAGCCGTGCAGACGCGCGCCACTCCGGGCGTATAGGCCATCGAGAGGTCGTCGCGGGTGCGCAGCGGCTGCTTGTTGCGCTGCTCGATCTTCCCGCCCATGTGCAGGAGGAAGGTCCGGTCGGTGGTGTCGATCACCCGCGCCCCGTCGATCCCGTCGATCGCGGCGGTGATGCGCTCCCACTCCGACTGGTCGGCGGCGTCGACGGTGATGTCGCGGATCGTGTGGGTGTCGTCGACCGAGACGAGGTCGACCGCGCCGATGGTCGCGTCGACCTCGCCGATGGCGCTGGCCACCCGCCCGAGCATCCCCGGACGGTGGTCGATCTCCACACGGATGGTCAGGGAGTACTGGGCGCTCGGGGTGGGCGGCATGGGCGTGCGACGGATCTTACGTCCCAGCCCCGTCCCTAGACTCGCGCGCCATGTCCGACCGCGACGACGAGGTCTTCCTCATCGATGGCAACTCGCTCGCCTACCGGGCGTTCTTCGCGCTGCCCGAGTCGATAGCCACCTCCTCGGGGGAGCCGACCAACGCGATCTTCGGCTTCGCCTCCATGCTCGTGAAGATCCTCACCGAGTACGGCCCCAAGGCCACCGTGGTGGTGTGGGACGCCGGCTCCTCGGGGCGCAAGGAGGTCTATGCGGAGTACAAGGCCCAGCGCTCCTCCCGCCCCGATCTGCTCAAGGAGCAGTGGCCGCACCTCGAGCCCCTGGTGGACGCCTTCGGCTACCGCAACCTGCGCGTCGAGGGCTACGAGGCCGACGACGTGATCGCCTCGCTGGCCGAGCAGGCCAAGGAGCGGGGCGTGCCGGTCATGGTCGTCACCGGCGACCGCGACGCCTACCAGCTCGTCGACGGCGGAGTGAGGATCATGACCACCTCGCGCGGGATCACCGACACGCGCGTGTATGACCGCGAGGGAGTGATCGAGCGCTACGGGATCCCGCCCGAGCTCGTGCCCGACTTCATCGGCCTCAAGGGCGACACCTCGGACAACATCCCCGGCGTCCCGGGCATCGGCGACAAGACCGCCGCCCAGCTCCTGCAGCGCTTCGGGACGCTCGAGGAGGTGCTCGAGCACGTCGAGGAGATCTCGGGTGCCAAGCGTCAGGAGAACCTGCGTGCGCACGCCGAGAACGCCCGGATCTCCAAGCGGCTCGCCACCATGGTGCGCGACCTCGACGCCGACCTCGACATCGCCGCCTTCGTCGCGGAGGACCCCGACCGCTCGAAGCTGCGCGAGGCGTTCCGCCGCTGGGAACTCCGCGATCCGCTGCGCCGCCTCGAGGAGGCGCTCGGCTCGCCCGAGGCCGCCGCGCCCCGTCCGGCGACCGAGGAGGCGCTGAGCGCGCGCGTACGTCAGGGTGAGCTGCGCGACGTCCCGGGGCTGCGCGGCGCGGAGCTGTCGATCGCGGTCCGTGCGCCCGAGGTGCCCGAGGACGCGCTGTTCGTCGAGGGAGAGCCGTGGCGCTTCGGGGTGCACGGAGGGGAGGGGACCGTGCTGGCCGGCTCCTGCGGCCGGCCCGAGGAGCTCGTCGCCGCGTGCGCCGATCGCCGGGTGATCGCCCACGACGCCAAGGCGCTCGGTGCGGTGCCCGCAGCGCTCGCCCACGACACGATGGTCGCCGCCTACCTGCTCGAGCCGGCGCGTCGCGGCTACCCGTTCGCCGAGCTGTGCGAGGAGCGGGGGCTGGGGGCGAGCATCGAGGATCCCGCGGCCGCCGAGGCCCTTCTCACCGGCGCGCTGGCCGCTGCGCAGCGCGAGCAGCTCGCCGAGCGCGGCCTCGAGGGGCTTCTCCGCGACGTCGAGCTCCCGCTCGTGCGCGTGCTGCGCCACATGGAGGAGGCGGGCCTGCGCCTGGACCTCGACCGCCTGGGGGCGATCACCGGACGGGTGCGCGAGGAGGCGGACGAGCTCGAGCGCGAGATCTTCTCCCTCGCCGGCGAGGAGTTCACCATCGGCTCGCCCCAGCAGCTCGGCGAGGTGCTCTTCGTCAAGCTCGGCCTCTCGCGCAAGCGCCGCGGCAAGACCGGCTTCTCGACCGACGCGCGCGTGCTCCATGCCATCCGCGGCGAGCACGAGATCATCTCGAAGATCGAGCGCTTCCGCGAGCTCACGAAGCTTGCGCAGACCTACCTCGACGCGTTCCCCCTGCTCATCGCGGGCGACGGCCGGCTCCACACCACCTTCAACCAGGCGACGGCGGCCACCGGGCGGCTCTCCTCCACCAACCCGAACCTGCAGAACATCCCCATTCGCACCCCGCTCGGGCGCGAGATACGCGCCTGCTTCGTGGCCGAGCCCTCTCACGTGCTGATCTCGGCCGACTACTCGCAGGTCGAGCTGCGCGTGCTCGCCCACATCGCCGGAGAGGAGGTGCTCAAGGAGATCTTCCGCCGGGGGGAGGACGTGCACACCGCCACCGCGGGCTCCATCCTCGGTCTCGCGCCCGACGCCGTGGACTCGGGGGCGCGGTCGCGGGCCAAGATGGTCAACTACGGGATCGTCTACGGGCTCTCGGGCTACGGGCTGGCCGACCGGCTCCAGATCCCGCAGGCCGAGGCCGAGGAGTTCATCCAGCGCTACCTCGACGGCTTCCCGGCCGTGCGCCTGTTCATCGAGACGACGATCGAGCGGGCGACCGAGGACGGCTTCGTGACCACGCTCTTCGGTCGGCGCCGCCAGGTCCCCGAGCTGCGGGCGCGTCGCTGGGAGCTGCGCAAGCTCGGCGAGCGCCTCGCGGTCAACACGGTCATCCAGGGCACCGCGGCCGACATCATCAAGGTCGCGATGGTCTCCTGCCACGCCGCGCTGGCGGACGCGGGCCTCCGGACGCGGCTGATCCTGCAGATCCACGACGAGCTCCTCTTCGAGGGCCCGGAGGAGGAAGCCGCCGCGGCGCGAGAGATCGTCGACGCGCAGATGGTCTCCGCCCTCGCGCTCGACCCGCCGCTCGCGGTCGACTCCGGCGTGGGACCGAACTGGCTGGAGGCGAAGTAGATGCTCGGGCGCGGCGTGGCGGCCGCCATCACCGCCGCGGTGGGGGTCATGGTGGCCTTCCAGGCGCCGATCAACTCCCGACTGGGCAAGGCGGTGGGGACGTTCCCGGCGGCGGCGATCTCCTTTGCGGTGGGCACGCTGGCGCTCGTGGCCATCACGCTGCTCTTCGGCGGCGGGTTCGGCCGGATCGGTGCGGCCCGGTCGCTCCCGTGGTGGGTCTATATCGGCGGCCTGTTCGGCGCCGCGTTCGTGACGGCCTCGCTCGTGACCGTGCGCACGCTCGGGGCCACCGGCGTGATAGCCGGGATCATCGCCGGCCAGCTCACCGCGTCGGTGCTGATCGACCAGCTCGGCCTCGTCGGCGTCCCTCGCCACCCGGTGAGCGTCCTGCGCGTGGTGGGCGTGGCGCTGCTGGCCGTCGGCACCTACCTCGTCGTGAGGGACTGACCCTAGGCGGCGAGCGAAGCGCTCCGCTCCACGCCCTCCACGCGAGGATCGTGCCCCGAGAGCGCGTAGCGGGGGTGGGCGATCCTCAGGTAGTGCTCGAACGACCACTCGGTGACGGGCCGGGTCGCCATCGTGCCGAGCAGGAGGCCGAGCACGCGAGGAGGTAGCCGCGGGACCGCGTGCTGCACCCGCAGCAGCGCGCGGAACTTCCACGCGTGCTCCTCCGCGAAGCGGGCGTAGCGACGGAGCGCCTCCTCGCGGGCGAGGCGGCCCTCGAGCACCGCGCGCAGCTCGCGGCCACAGGCCAGCCCGAAGTACAGCGCGGTGCGAATGCCCTCCGCGGTGAGCGGCAGGCAGTGACCCGCCGAGTCGCCGACGAAGAAGACGCCCTCCTCCGTCGCCGGGCGGAACGCGTGCGGGATCCAGTTGCCCTGGTACCCGACGGTCGCCGCGCCCTGGTCTCGGGCGAGGCGCACGGTGGGCTCCCTGACGTGGTGACGCGGGTCGAAGGAGCCCACCCCGATCCGCTTCTCGACGCCGGCCGGGAAGCTCCAGCCGTAGCCCGCCGGCACATACGAGCGGTCGATCCAGATCTCGAGCTCCTCGCCCCCCTCGCGCGGGTGGACCTCGAGCCCGCGGGACAGGAGCGCGTCGGGGGGCTGCACGTTCTCGCCGGCTCCGAGCACGCGGCGCCAGCCGAGCGCGTCGACGATCAGCGGCGCGCTCACCTCACCCCGGTCGGTGCGCACGGTGGAGCCCGTGCGGCCCTCGATCTTGGCGGTCTCGAACTCGGCGTCGCCCTGCGCGCGCAGGAGCTCGCAGCAGGAGCGGTAGTCGAAGGTGGAGAAGGACCACGGGAGGGCGTAGCGGATGGTGCGCCGGGGGAGATGGACGAGGAGCTCGTCGAAGGTCTGCTGCACGGACTCCTCGAGGCCTAGGTTCACGAGCCAGTCCGTCGGGATCCCGCACGCCGAGGTCTGCCGCTCGCCGACCTCGTAGCGGTCGAGGAGCAGCACCCGCGCGCCCGCGCCCGCGAGCTCGCGGGCGACGGCCAGGCCGCCGAAGCTCGCGCCGGCGATCACGACGTCCCACGTGCCGCTCAGCGGCGTGCGCTCCGCGCCGCGTTTCGTGGCTCTGACGGGCATGGCGCGGATCATAGGCCGGACGCTGGTGCGCCTCGGCCTTTGAGCTAACCTCTGCGACCAATGTCCTCCACGCTCATCGAACCCCCCTCCGACCTCGAGAACGCCACGGTCGTCGAGGGCTCCGGCGGCCTCCTGCTCGAGGTCGACGGCCAGCAGATCCCCAACTACGACGCCACCTTCGTCCCCTTCGAGGAGGGCGACGTGGTCACCGGCAACGTGGTGCGCATCGATAAGGACGAGGTCCTCGTCGACATCGGCTACAAGTCCGAGGGGGTCATCCCCGCGCACGAGCTCTCCATCCGGAAGTCGGTCGACCCGAAGGACGAGGTCGAGATGGGCGAGGAGGTCGACGCCCTGGTCCTCACCAAGGAGGACCCGGACGGCCGCCTCATCCTCTCCAAGAAGCGCGCTCGCTTCGAGAAGGCATGGCGGCGCATCGAGGCCGCCGCCGAGTCGGGCGAGCCCGTCATCGGCACGGTGATCGAGGTGGTCAAGGGCGGCCTCATCATCGACCTCGGGGTGCGCGGCTTCCTGCCCGCCTCGCTCGTGGACATCCGTCGCGTGCCGAACCTCGACGAGTACACGAGCCAGCAGATCGAGTGCAAGGTCATCGAGCTCAACCGCTCGCGCAACAACGTCGTCCTCTCGCGCCGCGCGGTGCTCGAGGAGCAGCGCAAGGAGGATCGCGAGCGCATCCTCGACCGCCTGCAGCCCGGCCAGGTCGTGGACGGCACGATCTCGAACATCGTGGACTTCGGCGCCTTCGTCGACCTCGACGGGATCGACGGGCTCATCCACATCTCCGAGCTCTCGTGGTCGCATGTGAACCACCCGAGCGAGATCCTCTCCATCGGCCAGACGGTCAACGTCAAGGTGCTCGACATCGACCGCGACCGCCAGCGGATCTCCCTCGGCCTCAAGCAGACCCAGGAGGATCCGTGGCAGCGCGTGGTGTCCACCTACCGGGTCGGCGACGAGCTCGCCGGCAAGGTGACCAAGGTCGTCACCTTCGGGGCGTTCGTGGAGATCCTCGACGGGGTCGAAGGGCTCGTGCACATCTCCGAGCTCGCTCAGCACCACGTCGAGAACCCGCGCGAGGTCATCCAGCCCGGCGACGACGTGCGCGTCCTCATCCTCGAGATCGACTCCGAGCGCCGCCGGCTCTCGCTGTCGGTCAAGCGGGTGGAAGACCAGATCCTGCCCCTTCAGCGCGAGGGCGCGGCGCCGCCGCTCGATGACGACTCCGTGGAGGAGGGAACCGGTCTGGGCGACCTCGATGAGGTGCCCGAGCTCGGGCTCTCCGAGGAGGTCTTCTCCGGGGACGACGCGGCCCAGGCCGAGGTCGCCGCCGTCGACCCCGAGGGCGTGACCGATCAGGGCACGCCGGCCGACGACCACGGGGCGGCCGAGGCGGTGGCCGGCGAAACGGCCAGCCCCGAGCCCCAGCCGTCAGAGCCCCAGCCTTCCGAGTCCTGAGCGACGCCGGCCGCGTTCCGTTCCTCGGCCTGACCGGGGGGCTCGGCGCGGGCAAGTCGACGGCGCTCGCGGCCCTCGAGCGCCTGGGCGCGGCGACGCTCTCCACCGACGCGGTGGTGCACGAGCTCTACGAGTCCGACGAGCTCCGCGACGCGGTGCTCGAGCGCTGGGGGGAGGAGGTCGCGCCCGGTGGCCGCGTGGATCGCTCGGCCGTCGCGGAGCGCGCGTTCGCCCGCGGGGAGGACCGGCGCTGGCTCGAGGAGCTCCTATGGCCGCGCGTCGGGGCGCGTATCGCCGCCTGGCGCGAAGAGCTCGCCGCGCGGGACCCGCCGCCCCGGGCGGCGGTCGTCGAGGTGCCGCTGCTCTTCGAGGCGGGGATGGAAGGGGCGTTCGATGCGACCGTGGCCGTGACGGCCGAGGAGGAGCTCCGCGCCGGCCGGGCCGGCGCGCGCGGCCATGCGGCCGTGAGCGAGCGCGGCGCGCGCCAACTCACCCAGGAGGAGAAGGCCGAGCGGGCGACCTACGCGGTGAGCAACGACGGCACGCCTGAGGAGCTCGAGCAGAAGTTGTCGGAGATCCTTGCCAAGCTAGGCCGGTGAGCTCCCGCTCCACCGCCGTCCACTCCTCCGGTCCGGCCCTTCCACGCGGCATGCGCGTGCGGCATCCCGCCGCGGTGCGCCGCCGCCGGCGCCTCCTCGTCTTGGGACTGGTGCTCGTTGCGGCGGTGGTGGGAGCGGTCAGCCTCTCCGGCTCCTGGTTCGATCACGCGGTCAAGGAGATCACCCTGCCGCTGCGTCACGAGGACATCATCCGCCAGCAGGCGCGCGCCAAGGGGCTGGACCCGGCGCTGGTGGCCGGAGTCATCTACGCCGAGACGAAGTTCGTTCCCCGCACCTCGCCCGCGGGGGCCCAGGGCCTCATGCAGCTCCTGCCCTCCACCGCGCGCTTCCTCGCACGGCGCACGCACGGCACCGCGTTCCAGGTGCGCGACCTGGCCACCCCGCAGGTGAACATCGCCTACGGCTCCTACTACCTGCGCTACCTGCTCGACCGCTACGGGCGCAGCGAGGTGCCGGCCGTCGCCGCCTACAACGGGGGCGAGACGAACGTCGATCGCTGGATCGCCGCGTCCGGGGGCTCCGCGAAGGACCTGAGCGCCTCCGACATCCCGTTCTCGGAGACGCGCGCCTACGTGCAGAAGGTGATGAGCGCCCAGCACGAGTACCGCCGCTCCTACCGACGGGAGCTCGGCCTGCGCTGAGTCGCGACACGCGTGAAGGCGCCGGTTTCTCCCGCGCTGAGCGAGGGTAGTACGGCCGCAGTTGGGAGGGAGAGCATTGTCGTCGAGGGAACGGGAGCTCCGCCGATGAACCTGCTGCGTACGAAGACGGTCGAGCAGTCCATCGCGGACACGGACGAGCCGGAACGGCGGCTGCGCCGCGCGTCTCGGGCCGATCGACCTCACCGTCATCGGGGTCGGGGTCATCATCGGCACGGGCATCTTCGTGCTCACCGGCAAGGCCGCCGGGACGCTCGCGGGGCCGGCCATCGCCCTGTCCTTCGTCTTCGCGGGCATCGCCTGCGCGCTCGCGGCGCTCTGCTACGCCGAGTTCGCGTCCACCGTGCCGGTCGCCGGCTCCGCCTACACGTTCTCCTACGCGAGCCTCGGCGAACTGGTGGCCTGGATCATCGGCTGGGACCTGATCCTCGAGCTGGCACTCGGCGCGGCGACCGTCGCCTCGGGCTGGTCGACCTACTTCCAGACGGTCATGAGCGACACGTTCGGGGTGACTCTGCCGTCGTGGCTGCTCGGCACCCACCACAACCTCGTGGCCGCGGGGATCGTGCTCCTGCTCACCGCGCTGCTCTGCTTCGGCATCCGCCTCTCGACCCGCTTCAACGCGGTGATCGTGGGGATCAAGGTCGCCATCGTTCTGCTCGTGATCGTGGCGGGCCTCTTCTACTTCAAGAGCTCGAACCTGCATCCGTTCGTGCCGCCGTCGGGCTCGAAGCCGGCCGCGGGAGGATCGTCGTCGAGCAGCCTCCTCCAGGACATCGGCCTGGGGACGGGGACGTTCGGAGTGGGCGGGATCTTCACGGGCGCCGCGCTCGTGTTCTTCGCCTTCATCGGGTTCGACGTCGTCGCCACGACCGCCGAGGAGAGCAAGAAGCCCCAGCGCGACCTGCCGATCGGGATCTTCGCCTCGCTCGGCATCTGCACGGTGCTTTACGTCGCGGTCTCGATCGTCGTGACGGGCATGGTCAAGTACACGCAGATCAAGACCGATGCGCCGCTGGCCAACGCCTTCCAGTCGGTGGGCGAGACGGGGATCGCCCAGGTCGTCTCCTTCGGGGCGCTGGCCGGACTCACCACGGTGATGCTGATCCTCATGCTCGGGCAGAGTCGCGTGTTCTTCGCGATGAGCCGCGACCGGCTGCTTCCGCCCGTGTTCTCCAAGGTCTCCGAGCGCTTCGGCACGCCGTACCGCACGACGCTCGTGACCGGCGTGGTCGTGGCGATCCTGTCCGCGGTCGTCTCGCTGGGCACGCTCGCCGAGCTCGTGAACATCGGCACGCTCTTCGCGTTCATACTCGTCTCGATCGGCGTCCTCGTCCTGCGCCGCACCCAGCCCGACCTGCCGCGGGCGTTCCGGACGCCGCTCGTCCCGCTCGTGCCCATCCTCTCGGTTCTCGCGTCCCTGTACCTGATGCTCAACCTGCCCGGGGCGACCTGGGTGCGGTTCCTGGTCTGGATGGCCATCGGGCTCGTCGTCTACTTCCTCTACGGGGCGCGGAAGAGCCGGCTGGCGACGGGCGCGGGCGGGACGGGCGGCGGGACGGCCGGGGCCCTGGCGGGCGGTGCCGCACGGGAGGGGCCGGCCCAGCTTTAGCGGCCGCTCCACGAGGTGATCACCAGCACGGAGAGCACGACGTAGAGGAAGACCACGGCGATCCTCACGCGGTCTGCTCACTCACCATATCTGGCTGTGACGGCAACTCCTGCGCGCGGGTACGGTCGCTGCTCATCGAGAGCCGGTCGGACGGCAGATCGCCCTCGCAAGCCCGGTCGCGATCTCGCGGTGCCGGGGTAGTGCCGAGCGGTTGCCGGTCGGCCTGCCCAGCGGGTGTGATTTGCTCCCTCGTCGATGATCCGGCGCCGCTAGCGTGCAGATGTCGCTCGAGGCTCGCCGCTTCACGCGGCGATCGTGAGGTGCAGCGGCTCGCGGTCGTCGCCAGTCGTCGCTTCCGGCTCAGGGCTGAGCATGAGTCCCAAGGCGTCGATGACGTTGGCCCGAGCCTCGTCTAGAGTCCTTCCCTGGCTCATGGCTCCCGGTACCTGGGGGATGCTCGCTACGACCCAGCCGTCGCCTCCATCCTCGTAGACGACCGTCATCTGTAGGGACTCGCTCATGAGCGCCATGATACGAGCGACCGAGTGGCATCCGGCGCCACGCGGCCCCGCGGCGGCCTACGGCTTGACGGTACACGGCTGGCGGCGAGCTTCTTCTGAAGCCTTGTACCCCTCATGGGGGACACGATCCTTCAGAAACCCCTGGCGGCCGCGCCGCACCCGGCGATACCCTCGAAGCCCGTGCCCGCCTACCAGCTCGACGCCACCTACCGCCCCGCCGCCGACCAGCCCAAGGCGATCGAGTCCCTGGCCCAGGGAATCGAGGGCGGCGAGCGCGCGATGACGTTGCTCGGCGCGACGGGGACGGGAAAGACCATGACGATGGCCTCGACGATCGAGAAGGTCGGCAAGCCCGCACTCGTGATCGCCCACAACAAGACCCTGGCCGCGCAGCTCTGCAACGAGTTCCGGACGTACTTCCCCCAGAACGCGGTCGAGTACTTCGTCTCCTACTACGACTACTACCAGCCCGAGGCCTACGTCCCCTCCAAGGACCTCTACATCGAGAAGGACTCGGCGATCAACCAGGAGATCGACCGGCTGCGGCACGCCGCCACCGCCGCGCTCTTCGCCCGGCGCGACGTGATCATCGTGGCCTCCGTCTCCTGCATCTACGGCCTGGGCTCGCCCGAGGTCTACGACGCCAACCTGCAGACGCTCAACCGGGGCCAGTTCGTCGACCGAGACGAGCTCCTGCGCAAGCTCGTCTCCATTCAGTACACGCGCAACGACACGGCGCTCGGCCGCGGCACCTTCCGGGTGCGGGGGGAGACCCTCGAGGTCTTCCCGGCCTACGCCGAGACCGCGTTTCGCGCCACCCTGTTCGGCGACGAGGTCGAGCGCCTCCAGCACTTCGATCCGGTCACCGGGGAGCTGATCCAGGACGACCTCGAGCACGTGGCCATCTGGCCCGCCACCCACTACAACGTCCGCGAGGGCCAGATCGAGGACGCCGTTGCGGAGATCTCCCGCGAGCTGAACGCCCGCTGCGCCGAGCTCGAGTCCGAGGGCAAGCTCCTCGAGTCCCACCGCCTGCGCCAGCGGACCCAGTACGACATGGAGATGCTCCGCGAGATGGGCTTCTGCTCGGGGATCGAGAACTACTCGCGCATCCTCGACGGGCGCAAGGCGGGCGACCGGCCCTACTGCCTCATCGACTACTTCCCCAGCGACTTCGTGTGCTTCATCGACGAGTCCCACCAGACCGTCCCCCAGATCGGCGGGATGTTCGAGGGCGACCGCTCCCGCAAGCAGACCCTCGTGGACTACGGCTTCCGGCTTCCGAGCGCGATGGACAACCGCCCGCAGAAGTTCGAGGAGTTCCTCTCCATCACTCCGCAGGTGGTGTTCGTCTCGGCAACCCCCGGCGAGTACGAGCGCACTCACTCGCCCCGGATCGTCGAGCAGATCGTGCGTCCCACCGGGATCGTCGATCCCCAGATCGAGGTGCGGGAGACGAAGAACCAGATCGACGACCTGATGAACGAGGTGCGGGTACGGGTCGACCGCGACGAGCGGGTACTGGTGACCACCCTGACCAAGAAGATGTCCGAGGACCTCACGGACTACCTCCTCGAGATGGGCTTCCGCGTGCGCTACCTCCACTCGGAGATCGACACTCTCGAGCGCATCCAGATCATCCGCGAGCTGCGGCTGGGGGAGTACGACGTGCTCGTGGGAGTCAACCTCCTCCGCGAAGGGCTCGACCTCCCGGAGGTGACCCTGGTCGGGATCCTCGACGCGGACAAGGAGGGCTTCCTGCGCGGGGAGACCTCGCTCATCCAGACGATCGGGCGGGCGGCACGCAACGTGGCGGGAACGGTGCTCATGTACGCCGACAAGGAGACGCGGGCCATGCGGGCGGCGATCGGGGAGACCGAGCGGCGCCGGGCGATCCAGATCGCCTACAACGAGGAGCACGGCATCACGCCGGAGACGATCGTCAAGGGCATCTCCGACATCGCGGAGTTCCTGCAGATGGAGTCCAAGGTGCCTAAGGGCCGGCGGCGGCGCGTGCGGGACGGTACGGGGATGTCCGTGGCCGAGCTCGAGACGACGATCGTCGAGCTCGAGGAGGAGATGCTCGTCGCCGCCGAGGAGCTGCGGTTCGAGTACGCCGCCAAGCTGCGCGACGAGATCAAGTCGCTCGCCCGTGATCTCGAGCTCGCGCGAGCGGAGGGCGGCCCGGCCGCGCCCACCCCCGCCGCGCGCTGAACGGATCCTTCGGTACGCTGAGCAGCGTCCAATCCGACGGAGGTCGCTTTCCCTTGGCCCTCGAGCGCCAGACCATCGAGAAGAAGGACTTTCCCATCGGCCGCCGCGGGTACGAGCCCGAGGTGGTCGACGCCCATCTGACCCAGCTCGCGGAGGAGATCGACCAGCTCAAGCGCTCGAGCCGGCGGCGCACCGAGACGCTGGCCTCGGCGGCCAGCGAGCAGGTGCGCGCGATCGTCGAGGCGGCCGAGTCGAGTGCCGCCGAGATCGAGCGCCAGGCCGAGGACGAAGCCAGGGAGATCCGGGCCGACGCCACCGAGGAGGCGCGCCGCTGCCGTGAGCAGGCCGACGAGCAGGCCCGCGACTACGTCGGCCACGTCTCGGAGTCGACGTCGATGATGCTGGGACGGGTCGACGCCATGGAGAGCGAGCTGAACGCGCTCGTGGAGAGCCTGCAGACGGGCCTGAACCGGCTTGGCGCCGACCTCACCCTCCTCGAGGAGAACATGACGGAGGTCCGCGAGGCGACGGGCGCCGGTACGCGCTTCGAGCCCGAGCCACCGGAGCCGCCCGAGCCCTACTCGCGGAGCACCTCGACGCTCACGGCGCCCGGGAGGGCGGGCTCACCGCCGCCCCCTCCTCCCGTCGACGAGCCGCCGGCATACGAACCCCTGCCGCCCGAGCCGGCGTGGGAGGAGCCCGCTCCGCCCGAGCCGGCGGGATTCGACGCCGAGCCGGGCGGCGCCGACGACATCGGGGCCGCGATGCCCGAGTTCTCCGTGCCCGAGGCCCCCCACCCCGAGGCCGAGGACCCACATCGTCCCGAGCCCCCGCACGCGGTCGAGGATGCGGCGCCGGCCCCTCCCGATGGCCGCGAAGTACCGGCAGTGCACCCCGATCAGGAGGAGCTCGACGAGTCCGTCCGCGCGGTGGAGGCCGAGCCCGACGACGAGTTCGACTCCGAGCCGCTGGCGGCCCGCGCCGCGGTCGGGACCCGAGCTCCGGCGGGCAACGCGGACGCCGAAGGAGCGAGGCTCATCGCCCTCAACATGGCGCTCAACGGAACTCCGCGCGCGGAGACCGACCGGTATCTGGCCGAGAACTTCGAGCTCGACGACCGCTCGACCCTGCTCGACGAGGTGTACGCGAGCGTCGAGGGCTAGGGCTGGCCGTCTGACTCCGGCGATCGTCCGCCCGACGTTGCGGAGAAGGGGGCGCGTGAGGGAGGGGGAACGTCTGTTCGGCGCCGTACACTGAGCGGCATGCCGCCGTCGTCCATCGCGCCCCCCGGCCGGCGCGCCGAGCTGGTCGTCTCCGGGGCTCGCGAGCACAACCTCAAGGACGTGACCGTCGTGCTGCCGCGCGACGCGCTCGTGGTCATCACGGGCCTGTCGGGCTCCGGCAAGTCATCCCTGGCCTTCGACACGATCTACGCCGAGGGCCAGCGTCGCTACGTCGAGTCGCTCTCGGCCTACGCGCGGCAGTTCCTGGGTCAGATGGACAAGCCCGACGTCGACTCCATCGAGGGGCTCTCCCCGGCGATCTCGATCGACCAGAAGACCACTTCGCGCAACCCGCGCTCCACGGTGGGCACGGCCACGGAGATCTACGACTACCTGCGCCTGCTCTGGGCGCGGATCGGCCAGCCCCACTGCCCCAACTGCGACCGCCCCATCGCGGCCCAGTCGACCGAGCAGATCATCGACCAGGTAATGGAGCTCGAGGAGAGCACGCGCTTCATGATCCTCGCGCCCGTCGTGCGCGGGCGCAAGGGCGAGTATGGGAAGATGCTCCAGGAGCTCCGCGAAGAGGGGTTCACGAGGGTCAAGGTCGACGGCGAGCTGCGCCGGCTCGACGAGCGAATCGAGCTCGACAGGAAGTTCAAGCACGACCTCGCGGTGGTCGTCGACCGGCTCGTGATGAAGCCCGAGCTGCGCAAGCGGCTGGCCGACTCGGTCGAGACCGCCGTGGCGCTGGCCGACGGGATCGTCGAGGTCGAGCTGGTCGACTCTGGAGAGGTGCGCACGTACTCGGAGCGGTTCGCCTGCCTGCACTGCGGCATCTCGATGCCCGAGCTCGAGCCGCGGATCTTCTCGTTCAACTCGCCGCATGGAGCGTGCCCACGCTGCACCGGGCTCGGCTCCCAGATGGAGATCGACCCCGACCTGATCGTCCCGGACCCCGCGCTGTCGGTGGGGGAGGGGGCCATCGTTCCCTGGTCCACCAGCGCCTCGGACTACTACGAGCAGCTCACGCAGTCCATCGCCGAGCGCTACGACGTCGATCTCGAGACCCCGTGGCAGGAGCTGCCCGAGGAGGCGCGCGAGTTCTTCCTGTTTGGCACGAACGGCGATCGGATCCACATCCAGTACCGCAACCGCTTCGGCCGCCGGCGCTCCTACACCACGAGCTTCGAGGGGATCGTCTCGAACCTCGAACGCCGCTACCGGGAGACCGACTCCGAGCACGCGCGCGAGAAGATCGAGGAGTACATGTCGGTGCGACCGTGCCCGGACTGCCGGGGGGCGCGGCTGCGTCCCGAGTCGCGTGCGGTGCGCGTGGGCGGCACGGCGATCCACGAGTTCACCGCCCTCTCCGCCCGCCGGGCGATCTCCTGGCTCGAGTCGCTCGAGCTCTCCGACACCGAGCGCCGGATCGCGCGGCTCATCCTGCGCGAGATCGACGAGCGGCTGCGCTTCCTCGAGAACGTCGGTGTCGGGTACCTGTCGATGGAGCGCGCCGCGGCGACGCTCTCGGGGGGTGAGGCGCAGCGCATCCGCCTGGCTACGCAGATCGGCTCCTCGCTCGTCGGCGTGCTCTACATCCTCGACGAGCCCTCGATCGGGCTCCACCAGCGCGACAACGAGCGGCTCATCGCCACCCTCAAGCGGCTGCGCGACCTGGGCAACACCGTGCTCGTCGTCGAACACGACGAGGGCACTATGCGCGCGGCGGACCATCTCGTCGACATGGGGCCCGGCGCCGGGGAGCACGGTGGCCACGTGGTCGCGGCCGGCACCGCCGAGGAGGTCTCGAGGGTGCCCGAGTCGGCCACGGGCCAGTTCCTCTCCGGAGAGCGGCGGATCGAGGTGCCGCGCAAGCGCCGGCGCCCGAGCGGTCAGGTGAAGATCGAGGGCGCCACGCAGCACAACCTGAAGAGCGTTGACGTCGGCGTGCCGCTCGGCGCCTTCACGTGCGTGACCGGAGTGTCCGGCTCGGGCAAGTCGACCCTGGTCAACGACGTGCTCTACAAGGCTGTGGCCAACCGGCTGCACCGGGCCAAGCAGCGACCGGGGGCGCACAAGCGGATCACCGGGCTCGACCAGCTCGACAAGATCATCTCGGTCGACCAGTCTCCGATCGGGCGCACGCCGCGTTCGAACCCCGCCACCTACATCGGGCTCTTCGACCAGATCCGGGAGCTCTTCTCGAAGACGCAGGAGGCTCGTGCGCGCGGCTACAAGCCGGGGCGCTTCTCGTTCAACGTCAAGGGCGGGCGCTGCGAGGTGTGCCGGGGCGACGGCCAGATCAAGATCGAGATGCACTTCCTCCCGGACGTCTACGTGCCCTGCGAGCAGTGCCATGGCAAGCGCTACAACCGTGAGACGCTCGATGTGCGCTTCAAGGGCAAGACGATCGCCGACGTGCTCGAGATGCCGGTGGAGGAGGCGCTCGCCTTCTTTACGCACATCCCCAAGATCAAGCGCCGGCTGCAGACGCTGCATGACGTGGGCCTCGACTACATGCGCGTCGGACAGCCGGCCACGACGCTCTCGGGCGGGGAGGCTCAGCGCGTCAAGCTCGCCGCGGAGCTCTCCAAGGTGGCGACCGGGCGGACGCTCTACATCCTCGACGAGCCGACGACCGGCCTGCACTTCGCGGACATCCAGCGGCTGCTCGAGGTGCTCCAGCGCCTGGTCGAAGCCGGCAATTCGGTGGTCGTCATCGAGCACAACCTCGACGTGATCAAGACCGCCGACCGCCTGATCGACATGGGCCCCGAGGGCGGGGAGCAGGGCGGCTACCTCATGGCCACCGGCACGCCTGAGGATGTCGCGGCGATGGAGGACTCGGTCACGGGCCAGTTCCTCGTGCCGCTGCTGCCCGCACCGCGGGTGAGCCGCCGGGCGCCGCGGCGGCGCACCGCCGCGGCGGCCTGAACGCTAGGCGCCGGCAGAGGCGCGGAAGGCGAGCGGCGCGAGGAGCGTGAGGCACGCCGCTCCCGCGGCCACCGCCGAGCCCAGTCGGCGACGCTGCAAGCTACCAGGCGGGATGCGCCGTGCGTGTGGTGGAGCGACGGGCTCATCACCGGATGCGTCGTCAACTAAACCCAACATTCGGTCCTCGCGCTGAGCCGCCCGGGCGTCCGCACCCGTAGAGGAGCCGATGCGCGCACACATCCTTGAGCGCGAGCAGGTGCTCCCCCAGCCAACCGAGGAGGCGTGGAAGTTCTTCCAGGACGCCTGCAACCTGGAGGAGATCACGCCGGCGTTCCTGGGCTTCGAGGTGCTCACTCCCCGACCCATCGAGATGGGGCTCGGCGCGCTCATCGAGTACCGGCTGAGGCTCCACGGCGTTTCGCTCCGCTGGCTCACCCGCATCGAGGCGTGGGAGCCCCGCCGCTGCTTCGTCGATCGTCAGGTGCGCGGTCCGTACGCACTCTGGCACCACACGCACACCTTCTCTCCCCACCCGGAAGGGACCCTCATGCGCGACCGGGTGCGCTACCGGCTCCCGCTCGGTCCGTTGGGCGCCGCCGCCCATCTCGCGCTCGTGCGGAGAGACCTCGACGCGATCTTCGACTTCCGCCGGGAGGAGATCGGGCGGCGCCTCGGCACGGCCGGCCAATAGGCTTCCCCGGCGATGACGCCGACACGCGCGCAGACCAAGCTCTGGGCCCAGAAGTGGCGCTGGTACGAGCGCAACTCTTTCCCGTGGCGGCGCGCGCGCATCCACTGGCACTTCCTTCGTCGCGAGGCGTTCGTGCGTTGGCCGGTCTACGGCAACGTGCTGGAGATGCTCGACGAGGGACGGCTCGAGATCGGGGCCGGCACGCTCTTCGAGCCCGGCGTGTGGCTCACCGCTCCCGGGGCGGCTCGGATCCGGATCGGTGAGGGGACCTTCCTCAACCTGGGCGTGATGGTGGCTTCGATGGCGCTCGTGGAGATCGGCTCGAACTGCATGTTCGCGAACGGGTGCTTCGTGACGGACGGCAGCCACCGCTTCGACGACCCGGCGCTGCCCGTCACCTGGCAGGGCTTCACCTCCAAGGGCTCGACTCGAATCGGCGACAACGTGTGGTGCGGCGCCAACGTCGTGGTCACGAGCGGGGTGACGATCGGCGAGCGCTGCGTGGTGGGCGCCAACAGCGTGGTGACCACCGACCTCCCGCCGTTCTCGATCGCCGCCGGGGCGCCCGCGCGCGTGCTCAAGCGCGTCGAGTACGGGGACATCGAGACCGCCGTCGACCTCGCCCAGGCGCCGGTGGCGCCGGATGAGCCGCGCCTCGCACCCGACTCGCTCTAGTTCGGGGGCCCGCCGGTCAGGTCTTCTGGATCAGGAGGAGGTAGCCGCGCACGAGCGCCCAGATGCACGCGGCGAGGCCGAGCACGGCCAGGGCCGCGTAGGCGACCGCCGCGACGCCGCGGTCCTGCCGGCGCAGGTCGCCCGCGCGGGCGACCCCGAAGACCACGAGCGAGTACGCGAGCGAGATCCCGACGCCGCCGACCAGCGAGACCCAGACGACCTTGATCAGCGCCTTGGTGTCGACGAGGACAGCGATCATTCCGCGGTCGCCACGCGAGCGGTCACCTGGAAGCGGCGGGCGAAGAGCGAGGCGACGAGGGCGACGCACGCCGCGGCGACCACCACCGGGCCCGCCGACCCCCGTCCGAACAGCCGGGTCACCTCGAACACCGCTGCCCCCACGATCGCCGCGGCAGGGAGGGTGAGGACCCAGGCGATGACGATGTTGCCCGCCACGCCCCAGCGGACCGCGGAGAAGCGCTTGGCCGCGCCCGCGCCCATGATCCCGCCCGAGATCACGTGGGTGGTGGAGAGGGGGTAGCCGAAGTGCGAGGCGGTGAGGATCACCGCCGCGCCTGCGCCCTGGGCGCTGAAACCCTGGGTGGAGTCCATGCGGATGATGCGGGTGCCGACCGTCTTGATGATGCGCCACCCGCCGCTGTAGGTGCCGAGGGCGATCGCGGTCGCCGCGCTGACCTTGACCCAGTCCGGCGTCCCGGCGGTCTTGGCCAGGTTGCCGTTGGCGATGAGCGCAAGCGTCATCACACCCATCGTCTTCTGGGCGTCGTTCGTGCCGTGCGCGAGCGCGAGCAGGCCGCCCGAGGCGATCTGTCCCACGCGGAACCCGCGGTTGACGGGCCCCGGCCGTAGGCGGCCGACCACGCGGCGGACGAGGAGGATCGCCGTGCCCGCCACCACGAAGGCCAGCACGGGAGCGATGAGGGCCGGGATTATCACCTTGCCGAGGAGTCCCGCGGCGATCACCGAGCGGGCGCCGTGCGCGGCGAAGGCGGCGCCGACCACTCCGCCGATCAGCGCGTGGGAGGAGCTCGAGGGCAGCCCGAAGTACCAGGTCGCAAGGTTCCAGAAGATCGCGCCGATCAGCCCCGCGAACACGATCGTGGTGGTGATCGTCTTCGGGTCGACGATGCCCTTGCCCACCACCGCGGCGACCTTGAGCGAGAGGAACGCCCCGGCGAAGTTCAGGAGCGCGGCGATTCCCACCGCCGTGCGCGGGGGCAGGGCGCGGGTCGAGATCGTGGTGGCCACCACGTTCGCGGTGTCGTGGAAGCCGTTGGTGAAGTCGAACGCCAGCGCCGTGGCGATGACGATGACGAGGATCGTGGTGTCGTGCATCGGCCGCGGCGCCCCCGCTAGCCGTTCTTGATGACGACGCCCTCGAGGATATTCGCGACGGTCTCCGTCGCGTCGATCGCCGACTCGAGCCGCTCGAAGATGTCCTTCCACCGGATGACCACCATGGGGTCGATCCCGTTGTCGAACAGCGAGGCCATGGCCTCCCGTGAGACGCGGTCGCCGTCGTTCTCGAGTCGGTTGACCTCCACGGTGTGCTTGGAGAGGTCTTTGAACCCGCGCAGGAGCGGGATCGCCTCGGCCAGCTCGCGGGCCGCCTGGAGCAGGATGTGCGTGAGGCGCTGGGCCTGCTCCATCGGAGCCTCGATCCGGTACAGGCCGAGGTAGTCGGCCACCTCCTCCGTGTAGTCGACGACGTCGTCGAGCGCGGAGACGAGCTCGTAGATGTCCTCGCGGTCGATGGGAGTGACGAACGTCTGGTTCAGCCGCCGGATCGTGTCGTGGGTGATCCGGTCGCCCTCCTGCTCGCAGATGAGGATGTCGCGGGCGAGGCCGGCCGTGTCGGGATAGCCGCGCATCATCTGGTCGAGGAGGTCGGCCGCGCGCAGGATGTTGGCGCCCGCCTTCTCGAACAGGTCGAAGTACTCGCGATCCTTGGGGGCGAAGACCTGGGACAGGCGCGGCACGGCGCAAGCTCCTCGAACGTGGCTGGACGACACGAGCCTCTCCCACGCGGCGGCAGGCGTGGGAACGGCGTGTGAATCGCCGCGGAGTCTAGACCGCCCGGCGGCGCCCGACCGTCGCGCGGCCTGGTGGGCTACCCGAGCCCGGAGTGGAGCTCCGCGAGCTCGCCCGGATCGATCGAGTACGTGTGCTCCGCCGCGGGGAAGCGCGCGGCGCGGACGTCGTCGGCGTAGGCCTGCACTCCGGCGACCATCTCGGCCTTGAGTGCCGCGTAGCGCTTGGCGAAGCGAGGGCTCAGGCCGTCGTAGATCCCGAGGAGGTCGTGGAAGACGAGCACCTGGCCGTCGGTGGCCGCTCCGGCGCCGATGCCGATGACGGGAACCTCCATGCGGGGCATGAGCGCCTCCGCCACCGCGGCGGGGATCGCCTCGAAGACCACCGAGAAGCAGCCGGCCTCCTGCAGGGCCAGGGCGTCGCGGGCCACGCCGAGGGCGCGCTCCGCCGTGCGACCCTGCGCGCGGTAGCCGCCGAGCGCGGTGGCCGTCTGCGGCGTGAGCCCGACGTGGCCCATGACCGGTATCCCCGCCGCCACGATCGCGCCGGCGCGCTCGACGGAGGTGCCGCCTCCCTCGAGCTTGACCGCATCCGCGCCGCCCTCCTTGACGAAGCGCTGGGCGCTCGTCACCGCCTGCTCGTTCGAGGCCTCGTAGGAGAGCCCGCGTCTCGCGGCGGCGGTGAGCACGAGCATCTCCTCCACGGAGACGGCCACGGTGCTCGGGTAGCCGAGGACGGTCATGGCCCCCGAGTCGCCGACGAGCACGATGTCCACGCCCGCGGCCTCGGCGACCTGCGCGCTCGGGAAGTCGTAGGCGGTGACCATGACGATCGGCTCACCGAGGCGCTTCTTCTCGGCGAGCGCCGGCAGCGTGACTGGCAGGCGCTGGGCGGTGGGGGAGTCGGGGAGAAAAGGCGCGGCGGACACGGCGGCCTCCTGGGTCAGCTACAGGGTCGCGACGGGATGGGTGAGCAGGGTGGCTACGCGATCATCGACGTCGATGATGGCGTTGCCGGCGTCGACGTGGACGACGCGGGGCTCGTAGACGGCGAGCTCGGCGCGGTCGTAGGTAGCGTAGGAGATGAGGATCACCGTGTCGCCGCGATGGACGAGGCGGGCGGCGGCGCCGTTTACCTTCACCTCTCCCGAGCCGCGGGTGCCGGCGATCGTGTAGGTCTCGAAGCGGGCGCCGTTGTCGACGTCGACCACGGCGACCTGCTCGAACTCGTGGACGTCCGCCGCCTCGAGGAGGTCGGGGTCCACGGTGATCGAGCCGACGTAGTGCAGATCGCAGTCGGTCACCGTGGCGCGGTGGATCTTGCTCTTGAGCATGGTGCGATGCATCAGGTCCTAGGACCTCCCGTTGGACGAGGGCGGCGTGAGCGTCACGTTGTCTATGAGGCGGGTCTCCCCGACGCGAGCGGCGACGGCGAGGAGAGCCTCGCCGTCGATCCAGTCGAGCGGAGCGAGGGTGTCGGCATGCACGAGGGCGAGGTACTCGGGCTCCACCGCGTGGGCCGCCATGGCGGCACGGGCGCGACCGAGGACGGAGGAGGCCTCGCGCTCGCCGGCGGCCACGGAGGACTCGGCCGCACGGAGTGCCCGGTCCAGCGCCACGGCGCGGGGGCGCTCCTCGGCCCCGAGGCGCGCGTTGCGGCTGGACATGGCCAGTCCGTCGGGTTCGCGGACGGTGGGGCAGACCGCGATCTCCACGGGAACGTCGAGGTCGCGCACGAGGCACCGGACCACGAGCGCCTGCTGGGCGTCCTTCTGGCCGAAGTAGGCGGTGGTGGGCTGGACCATGTTGAGGAGCTTCAGCACCACCGTGGCCACGCCCGCGAAGTGGCCGGGGCCGCGCACCGCGCCCTCGAGCGGCTCGCCGAGACCGCCGACGGAGACGGCGGTGCAGAAGCCGGGCGGATAGACCTCCGACGCGGCGGGAGCGAAGAGGAGATCCGCGCCCGCATCGGCCGCCCGCGCGGCGTCGTGCGACTCGTCGCGAGGGTAGGCGGCGAGATCGCCTCCGTCGTCGAACTGGGTCGGGTTGACGAAGAGCGAGACCACCACGACGTCCTGCTCGGCGTGGGCGCGGCGAATCAGCGACTCGTGGCCGGCGTGGAGGGCGCCCATGGTGGGAACGAGGCCGATGGAGCTCCCCGCGCCTCGCGCGTCACCCAGAGCGGCGCGGAGCTTGGCCACCGTGCGAACGGTCCTCATGCCGCCGCTCCGACCGGCTGGGTGAGGCCGCGCGTGGCCTCGGTGAGGGCGTCGAAGAGGGGGAGCAGGTCGGGCGCGTGCTCCTCGACGGCCGCGTGCTGGCGGCGCACGGTGCTCTCGTCGCCGCGGGCGACCGGGCCCGTCAGCGCGCGTTCGGCGCCGAGCTCGATCCAGTTCTCGACCGTCGCGCGCACGAGTGGCACGAGCGCGTGACGCTCCACGCCCGCACCGGCGGCGAGCCGCTCGGCGGCGGCCTCCAGCGTGAGGAGGTAGTTCGACGCGAGGGACGCGGCGGCGTGGTAGAGGGCGCGGTGCTCCTCCGCGACCGCGACCGGCCGCAGCCCGAGCCGCTCCGCGAGCGCCGTGGCCGCCGCGCGGGCTCGCGGGGTCGTGCCGGCCACCGCCGCGCCCGCGCCGGCGAAGGGCGCGCCGCCGTGGGTCACGGTCATCAACGGGTGCAGGGAGAACGCCTCGTGGGGAGCGAGGGCGTCGAGGCCGGTGGCGCCCGAGCAGTGACCGACGAGCCGGCCGAGGGCGACCTGGCCGGCGGCGGAGGCGATCTCGGCGTCGGGAACGCAGAGGAGCACGACATCGGCTTCATGCGCCGCCGCGCCCCGTCCCAGCGGACCGTCGACGCTCACGCCGGCGTCCCGAAGTGCCGGACACAGGGCGTGGCCCAAGCGACCGGCGCCGACGACGGCGCAGCGCGGCAGGGGCGCGAGAGCGTTGAGGTGAGGGTTCCGTTCCAGTTCCCGCATGGGAGATACCGGTCGGTGCGGCGTGTGTGCTGCGGTGGCGGCAGGTCCGTCCTCTCCAAGGGAGAGTGACGGCCTTCTGGAGCGAATAATACCGCTCGACCTCGCCGGTTACCATCGCGGCGTGATGGCGGCGACGGAGCGGCGCGACGCGCTCAGGGCGGTGTGGGAGGAGGCGCGCGGCTGCGTGCGCTGCCCGCCGCTCGCCGACGCGCGCACGCAGGTGGTCTTCGGAGCGGGCAACGCCGACGCCGACCTGATGTTCGTGGGAGAGGCTCCGGGGGCCAACGAGGACCGTATCGGCCGGCCGTTCGTCGGCCAGGCGGGCAAGCTCCTCGACCGGTTGCTGGCGGAGATCGGCCTCGAGCGCGAGAGCGTCTTCATCGCGAACGTCCTCAAGTGCAGGCCTCCCGGCAACCGGGATCCCCTTCCCGTGGAGATCGAGAACTGCTCGGGCTACCTGCGCCGGCAGGTCGAGCTCATCGAGCCGCGGGTGGTCTGCACGCTCGGCAACTTCGCCACGAAGCTCTTGCGAGGCGACCCGACCGGGATCACGCGCCTGCGCGGGCAGGCCGAGGTACGGGTCCTCGGCCCGCGCGCGGTCCGCCTCTACCCGCTCCTCCACCCGGCGGCCGCGCTCTACACCCCCGCGATGCTCGAGACCCTGCGGGGTGACTTCGCGCGCATCCCCGAGCTGCTGGCTGAGCCGGTGCCCGAGCAGCCCGCTGCGCAAGAAGAGGCGGATGCCGTACCGGCGCCGGAGCTCGCCGCGGAGGAGACCCGGGAGGCCGGGGAAGGGGCGCCCCCCGCTCAGGCTCCTCCTCAGCTCGGGCTGTTCTGAGGGGGGAGCCGGCGAGCGGCGCGGAGCGCGGCGAGCTGAGCGCGCTCGCGGCGGGCGTCGCGGCGCATGATGCGCCGGCCCAGCGCGCGGGTGGCGAAGGTGATGCCCTGGGCGGCGTCGTCGAGCGCGAGCGCGCGGGTGCCGAGCCGGCCCCCGACCACGGTGCGCCGTCGGCGGGCGAGCAGCTCGTGGGGCTCGCCGCCGTAGGCGGGACCGGTGGAGTGCCCGCCGCGGTGCGTCAGCGCGATCTCCGGGCGCAGGACGGTGGGTATCCCGGCCGCGCGGGCGCGCAGGCACAGGTCGAGGTCCTCGTAGAAGAGGAAGGTGGCGGGATCGAACGGGCCAAGGCGGTGCAGCGTCGCCGTGCGGCCGGCGAGGCACGCGGCGATCGCCCAGCCCACCACGCGCGGAGACTCCGCTCGCCACGGGTCCGCGTGCTCGCGGGCACGGCGAGGCAGCGCACGAGGATGGAGGAGTGCCGGCAGGAGGGCGTCCGCACGGCCGGGCAGCGAGTGGGCGGTGCGCTGCACCGTGCCGTCGGGATTGAGAAGCCGCGGGACGAGCAGCGCGTCCGGCCCCCGGGCGGCGAGGGCGGCCAGCTGGACGAGGCCGTCGTCGTGCAGCTCGACGTCCGGATTGAGAAGGACGCAGACCGCCGATCCCGCCCGAGCCACCCCCGCGTTGTTGGCGGCTCCGAAGCCGGAGTTGCCCGCTAGCTCCACCACCTCCGCGCCGGCGGCGCGAGCGAGCGCGGCGCCGTCGTCGCGCGAGCCGGAGTCGACCACGACGAGCTCCGGCGCGGGGTCGAGGTGACGGGCGATCGACTCGAGCAGCCGCGCCAGGTCGGCCGCGGAGTCATGGATCACCACGACTGCGGTGAACCGAGCCGCTTGGCTCATGCCGCGCTCGCCGCCGCCTCGGCGAGCACCGCGCGGGTGCGCTCGGCGGCGTGCGGCCAGGTCAGCTCCGCCACCGCCCGTCGGCCGGCGAGCACGAGCCGATCGCGCAGCGGCTCGTCGCGGGCGACCCGCAGGAGCGCCACGGCCAGCGCCGCCTCGTCGCCCGGGGCGACGTAGAGTGCGGCTGCGCCCAGGTTCTCGCGCAGGACGGGCAGGTCGCTGACCACCGGCGGAACGCCCAGGCCGAGTCCCTCGAACGGAGTGAAGCCGAACCCCTCCGCCCACGAGGGAAGGACGAGGGCGAGCGCGCCCGCGTAGAGGGCGTCGCGCGTGGGGTCGTCGACCCCACCGAGGAGGTGCACGCCGGGCGCCGCCAGCTCCGGGGAGAGTCGGCCGACGCCCGCCAGCGCGAGGTCGGCGTCGAGTCCGACCGCGCGTGCCCGACTGAACGCGCGCACGAGCACATCGGGCGCCTTGCGCGGCTCGAGCGCACCCACGAACAGGAGGTAGCGCTCGGGCAGGCCGAGGCGGCCGCGCAGCTCCGCGAGCGCCTCCGGCGACCGGGGTATCACCGGCCGCACGCCCGATGGCACGACCGTCACGCGGTCGGGCGCGAGGTCCCACCGCTCGAGCGCCTCCCGGCGGGTGGCCTCGGAGACCGACACGACCCGCGCGGCGCGCCGCGCGAGCCGCCCTGGTCGCGCGGCGCGGTGCCACGCGCGCTCGTAGAGGGTGAAGTCGCGGGGGCGATGGACCCACGAGAGGTCATGGAGTGTCAGTACGAGGGGGATGTCCCGCGAGATCGAGAGCGGTGCGGGAGCCGGCGCCCAGAAGACGTCGGGACGGGCCCCAAGCAGCCGGTCGAGCCGGGGCCGACCGGTCAGGCCGCTCGAGCCGTAGAGCAGCCGGCCGGAGACGGGGACCCGCCGGATCGCGATCTTCTCCGGCAGCTCGACCGCCTGGCCGGCGGGCAGGAGCACGCGCCAGTCGTCCTCCGGGTGAGCTTCCGCCAGTGCGGCGAGGAGGGCGCTCGTGTAGTGAGCGACACCGCGGCTGGCCCCGACGAGGCTGCGACCGTCGACTGCGACCCTCACGCCGCCGGGCGCTCCACGCGGCCACCGTATCCGAGTTCTCCCGCCGGGAGAGGCCTCGCTACGGTCAGCGCCGTGGAGATCGGGGGCGATGGGGGCGACGGGGGCACGGAGGCAGACCAGGGGCCACGGCGTACGGCGCTCGTGCACGACTTCCTCCTCGACGTGCGCGGAGCGGAGCGCGTCTTCCTCGTCATGTGCGAGATGTGGCCGGAGGCCGACGTCTTCACCGCGGTCTACGACGAGCGCGGCACCGAGGGACGCTTCGCGCACCGCCGGGTCCGCGCCTCGTTCCTCCAGCGCCTGCGGCCGACGGCACGGAGCTTCCGGGCGCTCCTGCCGCTCTATCCCCGCGCGATGGAGGCCCTCGATCTGAGCGCCTACGACCTGGTGGTCTCGAGCTCGAGCGCCTGGGCGCACGGCGTGCGGGTGGGACCCGGTGCCGTGCACGTCTGCTACTGCCACAACCCGTTTCGCTACGCGTGGAGCGCCCGCGACGCCACCCTGGCGCGCTTCGGCGGCGTGGCTCGGCGCGTGCTCGGCGCGATCCTCCAGCGTTGGCGTGGCTGGGACCGGCGGGCGGCGGCGCGGGTCGACCTCTACGTGGCCAACTCGGAGACCACGCGCGAGCGGATCCGGCGCTTCTGGGGTCGCGAGGCGCGGGTCGTCCATCCTCCGGTGCAGACCGGGCGCTTCACTCCGCGGGGCGTGGCTAAGAGCGGCGGGCCGGCCCGCGAGGCGCCGCACCTCGTGCTCTCCGAGCTCGTCTCACACAAGCGGATCGAGGTGGCGGTGAAGGCCTTCAACCGCCTCGGACGCCCGCTCGTGGTCGTGGGGGACGGCCCCGAGAGCGCGCGGCTGGCGCGGCTCGCGGGACCGACGGTGCACCTGGAGGGCCGGGTCTCAGACGGGCGGGTGGCCGAGCTGCTGCAGAGCTGCCGAGCGCTGGTGGTCACCGCCACTGAGGAGTTCGGGATCGCCGCCGTGGAGGCTCAGGCCGCCGGGCGGCCGGTGATCGCGCTGGCCGAGGGTGGGGTGCGCGAGACGGTCGAGGAGGATCGCACCGGCGTCTTCTACGCGCCGAGCGACCCCGATGCACTCGCGGCCGCGGTCTCCCGCTGCGAGGCGCTCGACATCGACCCGGCGACGTGCGCGGCCAACGCCGCCCGGTTCGACGTGGCCCGCTTCGAGACCGGCCTCCGCGCCGCGGTGGACGAGGCGTGGACGCGCAACCGCGGCGCCGGAGGCGCCTCGCTCAGCCGCAGTGGTTGACGTCGCGCTTCGGGCGACGGCAGCCCTCGAGCGAGAGCACGACATGCTGCCAGGCGCCGAAGGCCGGCTTGGCGTGGGAATCGGTCGAGCTGTTCGGCGCCGCCGCTCGCAACCCCGCGTAGTCGAACGGGTCGCTGCGTCCACGGTAGCTGGTGATCCACGTGTACCAGTAGACGCGGGCGATGCCCAGCGAACGCCGCGCCCGAGCCAGCATCGGGTAGATCTCGCGGATCTTCTGCGCCTGCTGAGACTCGGTGACGTTGAAGTTGTAGGCGTTGTAGTTGCTCCTGCCGCGCGCGGAGGGCCACGAGAGCTCGGTCACCCACAGCGGCTTGCGGCCGTCCCCGGAGCGCCGCATCACGCTGCGCACGTTGGCGATGATGCGCATCACGTTCTTGGGCTGGAGCGAGTACGGGTGCACCGTCGCCGCATCGAAGAGACGGCGCGCGCCGGCACGGTAGAGCTCGGCGAGCGAGGTCCAGGGACGCGACTGCTTCGAGCTGGAGAGGCCCGCGAGGATCACGCCGGCTCCGGGATCGGCCCGCTTGATCGCGTCGTGCGCCGCGCGAAGGAGGGCGGCGTAGCCCGCCATGTGCGACGCGTGCCAGAAGTAGCCGATGTTCGGCTCGTTCCAGATCTGCCACTGGCGGATGGGTCGCTTGGGGATGTCCGGGTGCTGGGCCCAGAAGCTGCCGTTCGGCCCGTAGCGCTGGACCAGATCGGTGAGGAAGTTCGCGTAGTCGCCCGCGTTCTTCGGCCGGGACACCGCGTTCTGAGGATCCACGGCGGCCCAGTTCGGCGCGGAGAGCACGACGGGCAGGAGCGTCAGGCCGCGCCGTGCGTTGGCCTCCACGATGCCGTCCATCTTCCCGTACACGGTGGGAATCTGGCGACCGTCGAGCTCGTAGGGCCCGTCAGGACTATCCGCCGGCACGTCGCTGGCCTGCCGATACGGCTGCGCGCCGGACCAGTAGAAGGCGGTCCGCGTCGTCTCGACTCCGGCACTCACCATGCGGTCCCATTCCCGGCCGGCCTGGGCGTCGGTGCCGAGCAGATCCCGGTTGACCACCATTCCGTTCCAGCCGTGCGGTACGCGCAGCGGTTGGCTCCGGGCGGCCGCCGTTCCGACCGGGAGAAGCAGCGCGGCGAGCGCGATGAGGAGGGGCAGACGGCGCATGGCGGCGAGCAGTGTAGGCCCGTGGCCCGTGTGCTGCGGCAGTAGGGCGGGCGAAGCGCCGTGGCCGGGAGGAGGCGGGGGTGGAGTGAGCTGAGTCATCGGTTCACCAACACCGCTCTGCGCCGGAGGATGCGCACGCGGACGGCAATTTGGCGCGGTGCGGCGTCTTGCTCGCCGCCGGGTGGCCCGAGTACGCTTTCCGAGCCCTGGGCGTCGCCGTCGTCATCCCGAACTGGAACGGTCGGCGCTGGCTCGACGCCTGCCTGGGCTCCGTCGCGGCGCAGAGCCGTCCGCCCGACGAGGTGATCGTCGTCGACAACGGCTCCACGGACGGCTCGCGCGAGTGGCTCGACGAGCGCTGGCCGCAGGTGCGCGTGATCGCGCACGCCCAGAACCTCGGGTTTGCCGTGGCGGCGAACCGCGGGATCGAGGCCGCCGCCGCTCACGCCGTCGCGCTCGTCAACACCGATGTGGAGCTCGCGGCCGATTGGCTGGAGCGCATGCTCGGCGCGCTGGAGTCACGGCCCGACGTCGCGGCGGTGGCGTGCAAGATGGTCGAGCTCGAGGATCCGGAGCGCCTCTACGACACCGGCGACATCCTGCGCCGGGATGGCGTCTGCGAGCAGCGCGGTCGCTTTCACCGCGACGTGGGGCGCTACGAGCGGCCGGGCGAGGTCTTCGCCGCGTGCGCGGGCGCTGCGGTCTATCGCCGGGAGGCCGTGCTGGCGCTCGGCGGCTTCGACGAGCGCTTCTTCGCCTACCTGGAGGACGTCGACCTCGGCCTCCGGTTGCGCCTCGCCGGCTGGAGCTGCCGCTACGAGCCGGCGGTGGCGCGCCATGCCGGCGGGGGCTCCTCCGGCCAGCTCGCGCGGCCGGTGGCGGGCTGGGTGGCGCGCAACACGCTGCTGCTCGCCGCCAAGGCCTTTCCGCTGCGCTGGGCGCCCCTCGTGCTCTACCGGCAGGGAGCGTGGGCCTGGCGGGCGGCGCGCGCCGGCGTCCTCAGAGCTCACTTGGCGGGCATGGCCGCGGCGCTGCCGGCCCTGCCGGGCACGCTGCTAGAGCGCCGGCGGCTCCTCCGTACGGCTCGCCTGCCGATGGAGGCGGTCGTGCCCGCCCGGCCGGTGCGTGGCCCGGGGGCGGGGGGCCACGCGAGGGCGTCGGAGTAGGTGGGTCATCATTGGCGCGTGCTCCTCCGCGCCGGAATGGCCGTCCTCGCCCTCCTCGTCGCCGGGTGGCTCGCGCTGTCGCTGCACAACGCCGTGCTCACGGACCGGGCGGTCGTGCAGACGCTGTCCTCGTTTCCCCGCGGCGCCTCGACCGTCCACCGCAGGGAGGCGCTGAGGGCGCTTCAGAGCGCTCGGTCCGCGCGGTTGCTGAACCCGGACCGCACCCCGGATATCTACGCCGCGCTTGCTTCGTCGTTCCTTGGACGGCGCGCTGAGTCGGTCCGTCAACTGGACGACCTGACGCGCGCTCAGCCCGATGACGCCTTCGTCTGGCTCGCGGTGCTCATCGTCGTGCGAGGCGCCGACCCCGTCCGCGAAGCGCGAGCGCGCGCGCGGGTGGTCGCGCTCCACCCTCCGGCTCCGTAGGCGACTCCTCGGTCACTCCCACGAGGGCGGCGGCGAGAAGGAGCGCGAGGAGGGTCACAGCCGGCATCTCCCAGTCCCAGTCGATCGCCGAGTGCACGAGCCACACGGTGGCGGCTGCGCACCAGCCGGCCACGAGCTCCGGACGGCGACGATGGGCCCGTACCGCCGCGAGCACCGCACCGGCGAGGAGCATGGCGAGCGCGGCGAGGCCGACGAGTCCAAGGTTGGCCGCCGTCTCGAGCTCGAGGGAGTGGGCGCGGCGCGGCGTCTCCACCGTGGGCCGCTCGCGCAACCAGGCGACGGCGAAGCCCGAGGCACCGAGGCCACGCACGGGCTGCTCCGCGAAGGCGTGCACCGCCACCCGCCAGTACGCGTAGCGAGTCGAGTCGACGCGCGCGAGCCGGGCCGCCGAGGCCACCGTCTTCGGTCGTGGTGGCGCCTTGCGCTCCTGCAGCCCGGCGTACACGAGGGCTCCGACGACGAGCAGGAGCATCGCCGTGGTGGCGATCGCGGTCCAACGAGGCAGCGCCAGCGCGCCGACTCGAGCGCCGGGCCGGCGCTCCATCCTGATCAGAGCGCCCGCCCCCGCGGCCATGACGAGGGCCAGCGCCAAGAGGACGCCCAGGAAGAGCACGCCCTGGCGCTCGATCGCCGCCTCGCGGCCCGACAGCGAGGCCACGGTCGGGAAGAGCGTCACCGCGAGCACCGTCAAGGCGCTCGCGCTCAAGGCGAGCGCGACCGCCCGGAGCTGCGGCCAGGTGGGAGCGGCGAGCAGCAGCACGAGCAGCGCCGCCCCTCCGGCGGCCAGCGCACCACGCGAGTAGGTCAGATACAGCGCTGCCGCCAGCCCCGGGCAGGCCGCTCCCGCGAGCCCGCGCGCGAGCCGCGACCGCGTCCCGTCGCCGAGTATTCGGGCGCAGAGCACCAGCCCCATCGCGGCCAGCGCCCCCTCGGCGTTCCAGTAGGTGAGGGGCTGGTCCAGCCGATTGTCGGCCGCGGGCGTGCGCAGGCTCGGGATGACCCCGGGGAGCAGCCTTACGCCCAGCGCGTAGCCCATCACGATGAAGACCCCGGCGGCCAGGGCGGGCTCGAGGCGCCGCCGGGTGACGGCCCCGCGTAGCGCCGCCGCCCCCGCGAGGAAGGCGGCCAGGTAGAAAAGGTCGAGCTCGAAGTCGCGCACGGCCGAGCCCGCCACGGGCGCCCAGGCGATCGACGCGCCGGTCCACGCGGTGAGCAGCGCCATGCCCGCCAGCGCCGTGCGCCCGTAGCGACCGCGCGGCAGCGGAACGGGCGCGGCCAGCGCGACGATCACGACGAGCACCCATGCCGCTATCGCCGCCACGAGCGGTGCGACCGGGTGAAACGCCGCGGAGAAGTCGCCGCCGCGTCGGAACGCGAGCGCCGTGGGCCCGGCGAGGGCGATGGTCGCGGTCAGCGCGAGGGCACGGGAGCGCATCGGCGCGGCAGGCTACCGGTGGGTGCCTCAGCGTCAGCGCCCGTGGGACTCACCGCCCCGCCGCTGTCCACATCCGCGTCAGAGCTCTTCGGCGATCCTCGGCGCCTCACGATTGAAGACCCACAGCGCCAGCACGCCGATCGCGACGTAGAGCGCGACGGCCACCAACAGCCTGAGCCAACCTCCGGCGAGCTGCACCGGGCCGGGAGCGTGCGGATCGATCACCCACTTGCGCGCCGCCGCGAAGATCGGCGCGAGCGGATTGAGGCTGATCACGTCACGCACCTTCGCGGAGACGGCGTCGAGCGGATAGAGCACCGGCGTGGCGTAGAACAGCGCGGTGGCGAGAACCGACCAGATGATCCCGATGTCGCGAAAGCGCGGGAAGAGCGAGGACAGGATCATCGAGACGGCTGTGGTCAGCACGGCGAGGGCGGCGATCACGAGCAGCAGGCCGAACCAGCTCCACGCGGGCGTGAGGCCGAAGGCGAGCAGGAAGATGAACACGACGACGAGGTTCAGACCGAGGTTGAACATGCTCGTAAGCACCACGGAGAGCGGTATGACGAGCCGGGGGAACTGCGTCTTGCGCACGATGGCCTCCTGCCCGACCACGGCACCCACCGCGGCGCCCGTCGCCTCCTGGAAGAAGCCGAACAGCACGATGTTGAGCAGCAGCAGCACGGGGTAGTGCGCGACCTTCGAGCCGAGGTGGAACGCCTGCGTAAAGACGACGAGCAGCACGCCGAACAGCGCCAGCGGGCGCGCGAGCGACCACACGTAGCCGAGAACCGTGCCGAAGTAGACCCGCTTGAAGTCGGTGACGGCGATCAGGCGCAGCAGCTCGAGCGAGCGTCGCCAGCCGCCTCCCAGCGCCGAGGGGCCACGCACCTCCCGGAGCTCGAGCGGGGGCCGGCTCATCGCTCCGCGCGCCGCTTCTCGACGACGGCGCTGACCTCGGCTCCGACCGACACGCTGCCGGGTCCTCGCCCGGTCCCGTAGACGGAGAACTCGAGCAGTCGAAGCACCTGGAGCGCCGTATCACCCGGTCCGCGGCTCTGCGAGATGAAGCACCCGATCGAGTAGCGCCCCGGAAGCAGCGGGTTCTCGATCGAACCGGCGATCCGCACGCGTTCCCCCGGCTCGACGCGCTCGGAATCGCCCCCCAGAGTGCGGTGGAACGAGAAAATCGGGACTCCGTCCTCGTTGAGGAACCCGATCGCGAAGTCCGGCCGCTCGAGCTCGCGCCGCGCCTCGAGGACCACCTGAAGCTCGAAAGGGCGGCCCTGCTCGACGTTGTCGACCCGCTCACCCGCGTCGTTCTCGAGCCACGCGTCGAGGACCGTCGCGTTGGCGTCGGGTATGACTCCCGGCATCTCGCCCCGCGCCGCCGCGGCGGCGACGTCGAAGTTGAGCCGCAGATAGCGCAGCGCGGCCTCTTCCGGCTCCCCCAGGTAGAGGATGCGCCCCTCCTGCAGCACGAGCGCGCGGTCGCAGAAGCTCTGGACCGTCGCCATGTCGTGGGTGACGAGGACGAGCGTCTTGCCGGCTTGGCGCTTCGTGCGAAAGACCTCCATGCACTTCTGGGCGAAGGACGCGTCGCCCACCGCCAGCACCTCGTCGATCAGCATGATGTCGGCGTCGGCCTCGACCATGACGGCGAACGCGAGGCGCACCATCATTCCCGACGAGTAGTTCTTGAGCTTCAGGTCGACGAAGTCCCCGAGCTCGGCAAAGTCGAGCACCGCGTCGAGCCGGCGGCGCGCCTCCCGGTGAGTCAGTCCCATCAGTACGCCGCCCAGCACCACGTTCTCGCGCGAGGTCAGCTCGGGGTTGAAGCCGACGCCGAGCTCGATAAACGGCGCGAGCCGGCCGGCCATGCGTATGCGCCCCGCATCGGCGCGATACACGCTGGACATGATCTTGAGCAGGGTGCTCTTGCCCGAGCCGTTGCGCCCGACGATGCCGAAGAACTCGCCCTGGTGGACGTCGAAGGAGACGCCCTTGAGGACGTGCAGGTCGAAGTGCTCGCGGTGGGAGAGGGGATGCACGAAGCGCTCGCGCACCGAGTTGGCGCGGTTGCGCGGAATCCGGAACGTCTTCTCGACGTCGCGGACCTCGATCGCGAGGGGAGCCCGGGCCGGGGCAAGCCGCGGCGCCGGGTGCGCAGCGGTGCCGGCGTCGTCGTCGAGGGGAATCGAGGAGCTCGGCACGGGCGGTGATGAGTCGGCTTCCGGCATGACCTCCGGCCGCCCGTCGAGCGTACCAGCGCGGCTTTCGTCGGCTCCGGAGGGCGTCGGATAGCCTCGCGCGCTCATGGCGCCCGCTTCGCGAGCCGAGCTCCGCGCCCGCCATCCGCGCCTGCGCGAGGCGGTGCTCGCTGACGCCCGGGTGACGGCGGCCTACCGCTTCGAGCGCCACGAGTTCCGCTCGCGCCTCGACGCCCTCCTCCAGATTCTCCGTCTCATGTGCGTCTCGGACGCCTTCCTCGCCCACGCGCTCTACCGGGTCAAGGCGCGTGGGCAGGCGCTCGGCGTTCCCGTGCTTCCGCGGATCGCCCACCGCCTGGCGATGATGGTCGCGCAGGTGTCGATCGGGGACCCCGTGGTGGTCCAGCCCGGCGTCTACATCGTGCACGGCCAGGTGGTGATCGACGGCTTGGTGGAGATCGGATCGGGCGCGGTGATCGGTCCGTGGGTGACGGTCGGGCTGCGCGGCGAGCTGCAGGGGCCCACGATCGGGGCCGGCGTCTCGATCGGCACGGGCGCCAAGGTGCTCGGCAACGTGCGCGTCGGCGACGGCGCCCAGATCGGCGCCAACGCGGTCGTGCTGCACGACGTGCCCGCGGGCGCGACGGCGGTCGGCGCGCCCGCCCGCACCGTCCCGAGCGCGCCGTGACGCCTGCTACCTTCGGGGCGTAACCGCCACCCTGACCCTCGGAGCGCTCGAAGTCCATGTTCTTCTCGAGAAAGGGGCGCGCCGGCCCCGTGGAGGCCGCTCCCGCCGCCACGATCGCCGAGGCCGTCGATCCCCGCGACATCGAGGCCATCGACGCCGAGATCGAGGCGCTGAGCGAGGTCAACCGAGCGCAGCCCGATCCCGAGGTGACGCGGCGGATCCTCGCGCTCCGCCACCAGGCGGGGCTCAAGCTGATCGATCGGCCGGTGAGCGAGCTCGCCTACCCCGAGCCGGCGTTCGACCGGCTGCCGAGCGGAGGCGGGCTGCCCGACGTGCACGCGGCCGACGTGACGCCCGAGCTCTTGCGCGCCGCGATGCTGCGCGGGGGGTGCCTGCTGATCCGCGGACTCATCCCCCGCGAGGAGGCGCTGCGCCTCGCCGGGGAGATCGATCAAGCGTTCGAGGCGCGCGCGGCGGCCGAGGCCTCTGAGAGCGAATCGGCGTACTTCGCCGACTTCGGCGCCGATCCGCGCTTCGCGCTCGACGTCGAGCGTACGGTGGTCAACGGCAGCGGCGCGGGGCTGCTGGCGGCGGACTCCCCCCAGGTGATCCACCAGGTGTTCGAGGCCTTCGAGCGGGCGGGCATGCGGCGCCTCGCCGCCGACTACCTCGGCGAGCGCACCGCGATCTCGGTCAACAAGTCGCTTCTGCGCAAGGTCGTCCCCACGCTGTTCAAGGATGCGGCGGAGGCCGCCGGCACGGCCGGCGTGCGCCCGAGCGCGTGGCACCAGGACGGTGCGTTCTGGAACCCGGAGAACGGCTTCGTGCGCGACGTGCGCGCGCTCAACGTCTGGCTCTCGCTCTCGCGCTGCGGCGACCTCGCGCCGGGGATGGACATCGTCGGCCGCCGGCTCGACCGCATCGTGCCGACGGGGACCGAGGGGGCGACCTTCAACTGGTCGGTCTCCCAGGCGGTCGCCGAGGAGTCCGCGGGGGAGGCGGGCATAGTCCGCCCCATCTTCGAGCCCGGCGACGCGCTGCTCTTCGACGAGCTATGCCTGCACTCCACCGCCGCCGAGCCCGAGATGCCCAACCCGCGCTACGCCGTGGAGAGTTGGTTCTTCGGCGGCTCGGGGTTCCCGACGAAGTACGCCCCGCTCGCGTTCTGAGCGCTTCGCGCACCGCTCCGCCCATCACCGGCGAGCGCGTCGTCAGCCCGGCCGGCGGCTTCAACGCCACCTGGCAGCGCCACGTGGCCGCCTACCTCGCCTGCGAGCCCTTCCTGGGGCCGGGGCCGGTCCTGGACCTCGGCTGTGGTGCCGGTCACTCCTTCCATCGGCTGGCTCCCCGTGAGACGGTCGGAGTGGACATCGACCCACGGGCCCTCGAGGGGCAGGACCGGGCGACAGTGGCCGCCGACATGCGCGCGCTGCCCTTTGACACGGCTGCGTTCTCGTCCGTGGTCGCGGTCCACTCGATCGAGCACGTGCCCGATCCCGAGTGTGCGGTGGCGGAGGCCGCGCGCGTGCTCGAGCCGGGCGGCGTGGCGGCCTTCGTGACGCCAAACCGGCTGACGTTTGGCCGTCCCGACGAGATCATCGACCCCTACCACTACGTGGAGCTCGACGCGAGCGAGCTCCGGCACATCTGTGGGCGGCGCTTTAGGGAGGTCGAGGTGCTGGGCCTCTTCGGCTCTGAGCGCTATCTCGAGCTGTTCGCCGAGGAGCGTCGCACGCTCGAGCGGCTTCTTCGCCTCGACCCACTCGCCCTGCGGCGGCGAGTGCCGCGGCGGGCACGCCAGGCAGCGTACGACGGTCTCCTGCGGCGGTTCCGAAGGGGCGAGGAGCCGCGCGCAAAGGCGATCGACGCTCACGACTTCGAGCTGCGGGGCGAGCGACTCGAGGACGCCCTCGACGTGCTCGCCGTCTGCCGCCGCCCGCGCACAGGACATGGCTAGATCGGCGACGATGGAGGTCGTGACCGAAACAGTGACCGCGTGCGCGTGGTGCCAATCTGCGCTCGACGGCCGCGCCGCCCGTCTACAGGGCCGCGTGCGCTGCTCGAGCTGCGGCGCGGCGACCACCGACCCGTGGCCCTCCAAGGAGCAGCTTGCCGCCGCCTACGGCACGTGGTACCGGCCTGACGCAGGCCGCTTCGGCTCGCTGGGCGATGCCCTGCTGCGCCGGTCGCGCGCGCTCCAGGCCGGTCGCATCGACCGCGTCGCCCCACCGGGGCCCGTGCTGGACGTGGGTGCCGGCGAAGGAGTTCTCGTCGACGCGCTGCGCCGCCGCGGCCGCAAGGCCGTCGGGCTCGAGCGCGAGTCGCGGCGTCCGGACGTGCGCGACGAGCCGCTGGAAGAGATCGACGGTGAGTGGGCCGCCGTGGTGTTCTGGCACTCTCTCGAGCACCTTCCAAGCGCGCACGACGCGATCCGCGAGGCGACGCGGCTGCTGCGCCGCGGAGGCGTCGTCGCGATCGCCGTGCCGAACGCGGACAGCCTTCAGGCACGAGGGTTCGGCGATCGCTGGCTGCACCTCGACCCGCCGCTGCACCTTGTCCACCTCACCGAGCGGGCGCTCCTCACCGGGTTGGAGGAGGCCGGGCTCGCGGTCGAGCGCGTCTCCCACGTGCGCGGGGGGCAGATCGTGATCGGGTGGCTCGACGGCCTGGTGGGCTCGCTACCGAGTCATCCCCGTCTCTACCAGGCGCTGCGCCGTCCCGAGGCCCGCAGCGGCGTCATGTCGGCGCCCCGGCGCGCCGCCACCGTGGCTGCTGGGACGCTGCTGTTTCCGCTCGCCGCGGTGCTCGCGGCGCTCGAGGTGGCGGGGCGACGCTCGGGGACGGTCTACGTGGAGGCGCGGCGTGACTGAGCGCCGCGAGCCCAAGGTCGTCGTCGTGATGCCGGCGCGGCAGGCCGCGGCGACGCTCGAGCGCACGTTCGCGGCGATCCCGCAGGACGCCGTCGACGAGGTCATCCTCGTCGATGACTCCTCGACCGACGACACCGTCCGGCTGGCCAGCACCTTGCCGCTGCACGTGGTGTGGCACCCGCACCAGACGGGCTACGGCGCCAACCAGAAGACCTGCTACCTCGAGGCGCTCCAGCGCGACGCCGACGTGGTCGTGATGCTCCATCCCGACGGCCAGTACGAGCCCGAGCTGATCCCGCGCATGATCGAGCCGATCGTGGCCGGGGAGGCCGACCTGGTGCTCGGCTCACGGCTGCTCGAGCCCGGCGCGGCACTCGCGGCCGGCATGCCCCGGTGGAAGTACGTCGCCAACCGCTTTCTGACCACGATCGAGAACCGCATCATGGGCACCTCCCTCTCGGAGGCCCACACGGGCTACCGTGCCTACTCGCGCCGGCTGCTGCTGACGGTGCCGTTCCTGCGCAACTCGCTGGACTTCTCGTTCGACTCGGAGCTGTTGATGCAGGCCGCCCACTTCGGGCTCGAGATCCGCGAGGTGCCCGCGCGCTGTCGGTACTTCGAGGATGCCTCGTCGGTGGGCTTCCGGACCGGAGTGGTGTACGGGCTGAAGACGCTCGGGGCAGGGTTGCGCCTCGTGCTGCACCGAGCCGGGGTGCTGCCGTCGCGCAAGTTCCGCCCGTAGGGCCGGCTCAGAGCGGCGTAGGCTGCGCGTAGGCGATTTAGCCACTTCATCGCGCGCGTAACCGGGCGGTCGGGCTGATCGTGGCCGGCGCCGTGCATGATCGTCAGGCGAGCACGGCGGTCCTGACGGTCGTAGGCCTGGGCGTCGGCGAGCGGTGCCGTCAGCTCCCGGTCGCCGTGCAGCATCAGCTGCGGCGCGGCGGGGCGCCCCGGTCGGGGGTCATCCGTTGGCGATCTGCGCTTTGGGGGCGAGGCGCTGCAGCTGGTCGGCCTGAGGCTTGATGCTGGCGCGGCTGCCCGTGACGAAGGCGCCTCCGTGGATGACGAGAATGAGGGAGATCCGCGGTGATCGGCCTCCGGAGGGAGGGTACGCGACGGGCGGGTCAGGACGCGTCGGCACGCCGACCGTCGGGGTACTCGACCAGCGCCGCCATGCGTATGTCGGCGTCCTCGAAACGGCGCCGTCGCAGGAGTCTCCGCCCTAGGCGTAGGGCGGGTCGCTCGATCGCGTAGAAACTGACCCCGGCGATCGCGAGGGACACCACGAGCGCAACGCCGGAGAAGCCAAGGTCGCCGAGGGAGTCGAGGCCGCCCGCGCGGGCCAGCCGGGCGATTACGGCAGCGTGCCAGAGGTACAGGCTGTAGGAGACGAGGCCCACCCAGGTGAGCGCTCGGTTGGAAAGCACGGTGCGAACCCACCGGCGCCCGTCGCCGGAGAACACGGCGGGCAGGAGCAGCGAGAGCGCGAACAGCCCCTGCAGGAGGTGGATCACCGAGTACGACCAGGCGAAGTCCGCGTGGAACCAGCCCACGACGTGTGCGAGGAGGAAGAAGGACACGGCGGCCGCGAGCCACGGCAGCCAGGGAACGCGCTCGACCAGGCGGACGGCACGCGGCGCGTCGGGGCGCCCGGCCGTCGCCACGCTCAGTACGGCCAGACCCATGCCGAGAGCGAAGTGGTCGAGGAAGCTCGGGAGGACGTAGAGCCAGGGCTTGATCTCGGTCACGTCGACAAACACGGCGCCTGTGAGGTGGGTCTGGGCGGCGGCGACGGCGGTCCAGGCTGATCCCATCACGAATAGGACGGCGAGGCCGGCGAGCTCGGAGCGCAGGAAGCCGGCTCGCGAGCGGTGGGGCAGGCGCCGCATCATGAGCGCCCATAGCGGCAGCAGCGCATAGAAGGAAGCCTCGACGCACAGCGTCCAGGCGGCGCTGATACCTCCGAGGAGGGTGCGCGAGTCATAGATCTGCAGGAACCCGAAGTACGAGACCAAACCGCGCGGCGTGAAGACGTGGGTCGTCGTGGTCGCCTCGCCGGAGGCGCCGAGGACGAGGACGACGATCGGGAGGGCGACCCAGTACGCGGGGGTGATGCGGAGCGCTCGCCGCAAGGCGTACGGGAGGACGGCGGGCCTAGATTCCCGGGCGTACCGGGCTCGCGCGAAGGGGCGGTACAGAAGGAAACCGGAGATGAGGAAGAACACGGCGACTCCCGCGTTCATCTGCATCAAATATGGGCGTAGTGGATTGTCGGCGCTCATGCGGGCAGCGAGCGGCAGGTGGACCAGGAAGACGCTGAGGGCGGCGATCGCGCGCAGCGAGTCGAACAGGGGAAAGCGCGGGTTGGCCGCGCTCGAGTCGAGGGTGCTCACCGCCGCGGAGTCAGGGCGGCGACGACGAAGCCTTCGGTGTCGCGATGGAGGACCGCGAGGTCATAGCGCTCGCCGATCCTCTGCAGCACCCATTGCTGGAGAGGAGCCAGAAGGCTGGTGGCGATCGGATCCGTGAGCGTATCGCGCGAGGGCTGGTCGCGGAGCTTGATGAGCGCTCGGAGGCCGTCGGTCTGGGTGAGCAGGCGATCGCCGGGATGCATTCGCGCCAGCGCGCGGCGCAGCTCGGGCAGGAAGCGAGCCGAGACGAACGAGTCCTCGGTCGGGTAGGCCAGACCGAGCGCGTTCGTCCGGTCGGCGCGCAGCAGGATCTCCGTCTCGAGATCCGGCGCGACGAGCGTGAGCACGCGATCCGAGCGAGGCATGTACTGCGCCACGAGCTGAACGCCCTCCGCCGCGCGCGGATCGAGCGGGGGTTCGTGCCAGAGGCGGTGCAGCGCCACGCTCACCGAGGCGCCGCCCGGCGCCAGATGGCCGAGCGCCGAGCGCGAGAAGCGCTCGCCGACCGACGACCAGGCCACGGAGCTCAGCAGGACGCAGAGCCCGAGAGCGAAGGCCAGGCCACCGAGGCGCGCGGGTCGTTGGGCGCCCAGCGCGCCCCGCAGGAGCAGGCTCAGCCACAGCGTGCCCGCGAGGAGAGCCGGAAGGCAGACGTAGGGCAGTATGTGGTCGGCCGAGCGGTCGTCGAAGTAGCTGAAGAGGATGACCCCGTAGGCCGTCAGCCCGCACAGGGCGGTCATCGCCGGCTTCTCTCCTCCGGCGAGGTCCCGGCGGCGGTGAGCAACCAGGATCAGCGCCATCGCCAAGGCGGCGTAGGCGACGCCGACCGCCACCCCCGCCGACCAGCGGGAGAAGTCGTAGGTGATGCTACCGACCTTGCCGAAGGCGAACGAGCGCAGGAAGGCGAGGTAGAGCCCGTAGTCGGGCAGCTGGCCCGCACGTACCAGAGTGACGCCGACCAGCAGCAGGTGGGCCGCGAGGCAGGCGACGACGCCGAGCACCGCTCGCCGTCCCAACCGCCTGAAGCGGCCCGCGTGGGTTTCCATCCAGGCCCCGAAGCAGGCGATCGCGGCGAAGGTGACAAGCGTGTAAGCGAAGGCCTCGAGCGCCCACACGGACGCGATGCCGAGCACGACGAGCTGCGCGGCGGTGCCCGACCGCGCGCGATGCGGCCACCGGGCCTCGGCCACGGCGGCGAGGATGAGCGCCATCGGTAGTCCGAACCGCAATGGGCCGTGCTGCGCCGGAAGGCTCCCGACCGAGTAGAGGAGGTTGTAGATCAGGACGACCACGGCGATCGTCAGGGCGCTCACGGAGAGGAGCCGTGAGGTTCCGGCGAGCCGGAGCAGGCAGTAGCCGGCGGAGAAGAAGAGCGCGAACAGCCCGCCGTCGAGGAAGCCGAAGGTGCCGTAGCCGATCGGCGCGAGGTGGAACCACCCCGCCACGAAGTAGATCGACCCGATGCCGTACTGGGAGGCGGTGTCCACCAGCATCGTTCCGCCGTGGAGCACCACGTTGGTCGGTCCGAGGACGAAGTCGTGGTGAAACTGCACGACCGACCTCTCGAATGCTCCGAGGAACCCACCCGCGCCCGCGGGCGCGAAGATGACGAGGTCGGGCACGGCGAGCAGGATCAGTACGAGCGCCGCGGCGTCGATCGCGCCTCCGGCGCGTCGTCCGATGCTCGGAAGCGTGCTGGCACGCGCGCGGACCCCGACGACGAGGACGGCCACGGCGGCGCCGAGCGCCAGCGCGAGCTGGCTGATCGACTTGAGCGAGGTGAAGGCCAGCAGGGAGGTTAGGACGAGGGCGCCGGCGAGCGCCCAGGCCTGAAGCGTGAAGCGCGCGAGCGCGAGCAACGGGGACCACGGGCGGGAACGCCTCGCGCGGGACAGGAGGATGGCCGCCCCGATCCACCACACGGCGAGCGCCGCGAGCACCTCGCCCACGCCGCCTCCACGGACGACGCGAACGGCGAGGATCGCTCCCGCCAGCGCCGCGGTCAGCAACGCGGCGAGCGAGGAGAGCGCCCGCCCGTTGGCCCGGGCGGCGATCGCGCCGGCCAGGCGGGGCACCAAGAGGAGTGCCAGCGGCACGACGCCGCCGAAGGCGAGGAGGTAGAGCGCGGTCTCGGCGGTCTGCTTCTGCCCGAGGTTGCGCGGCGGGGGCAGCGGCTTGGGGTGCACGAGGAGCTCCACGATCGCCAGGGCGACCAAGAACGCCGCGACCGCCAGCGTGACGGTGAGCGCGAGAGTCGGGCCGAGCGCGGCGCGCGGGCCTTGGCGAGCCGGCTCTGCGGGCGGGCTCGCGTGCGCGCCGAGCCGACGCTCGATGTCCGCGGAGGTAGCCATCGGGCGGAGGTTGATCCTAGAGGAGCCGACGCGGGGATCCCCACCACCAGGCCGGGGCATGGCCGCTAGCGTGCCGGCCGATGAAACGCCCGGGTGCCCGCAACTCACGCGCCGGGGCGGCGCTCGTGGTCACCGCGTTGACGGTGCTCGGCTTCGCCATCCGGGTGCGCGTCGCCGGCCAGAGCGTGTTCGCCGACGAGCTCTCGACCTACTGGATCGTCTCGTCGCACGACCTCGGCGGCGTCCTCTCGACGGTGCACTCGAACGCCGAGATCACGCCGCCGCTCTCGTTCGTGCTCACCTGGCTGGCGACCCGCGCCGGGCTCTCCCCGGAGCTCCTGCGCGCTCCCGCGCTCATCGCCGGGACAACGTCGATACCGCTGGCGTACCTGATCGGAGTGCGGACCGTCGGGCGCTTCGCCGCGATTCTCGCCGCGGCGCTCACGGCGCTCGCGCCGTTCATGATCTACTACTCGGGCGAGGCGCGAGGCTACGGGGTCGCCGTCGCGCTGGTGATGGTCTCGACGCTCTCGATGCTGCGCGCGCTCGACAGTGGGCGCGCGCGCTGGTGGCTCGTCTACGGTGCCGCGTCCTGCGCCGCGGTGTACACCCACTACACCACGGTGTTCGTGCTGGCCGCTCAGCTCGCGTGGCTCCTGTGGGCCGAGCGAGCGGCCTGGCGGCCGGCGGTGCTGGCCAACGTCGGCGCGGTGGTGTGCTTCGTGCCCTGGCTCTCGGGGCTCGCCAACGACCTGAGCTCACCCACGACCGCGATCCTCTCGCGTCTCTCGCCGTTCACACCCGATGCCGCTCGCATCGTGCTCGAGCACTGGTCGATCGGCTACCCGTACGCGGTCGTGCCCTTGCGCCAGTTGCCGGGGGTGCCGGCGCTCGCGCTGCTCGCCCTTGGCCTGGCGGGGGCGCTCGTCGGCCTCGGCCGCTCCGCACGACGGGCACGCCGCCGGCTCGACGCGGTCGGCCTCGATCGGCGCCTGGTGCTCGTGCTCGCGCTCGCCCTCGCCGCGCCGGTCGGCGAGGCGCTCGTCAGCGCGGTGGCGACGCATCTCTTCGGCACGCGCAACCTCGCGGTCTCGTGGCCGTGGTTCGCGTTGACCTTCGCGGCGGTGCTCGCGGCCGCCGGCCCCCGGCTGCGTCTCCTAGCCACCGCGCTCGTCGTCGCATCATTCGCCTTCGGCGCGGCCAAGATGCTCGCGCCCCGCTTCCAGCGCCCCGACTACCGGGCGCTGGCTCGCTTCGTCGAGCGCACGGCCTCGCCGGGCGACGTGGTGATCGAAGGCAAGATCCTCAGCCCGGGACCGCTGAGCGGGCTCGACGCGGCCCTCGATGGGCCGTTCCGCGTCTTCCGCGCTGGCCAGCCGCAGGAGCGCGACCACCCGTTTGCCGTGTTCGACCCGGTGCTTCCGCTCGCCGAGGTCGGTCGCCAGGCGGCGAGGGCCGCGCAGGGCCGGCGGATCTTCGTCGTCGCGACCAAGGAGACGGTCGACCTGCTCGGCCACCAGGTCGGGGACGGCTGGCTGGACCGCTACCGGCGGGTGGAGGTGGTCTCCTGGCCGGGCATCATCAGGCTGGCAGTGGGCGTCTACGCGCGCCGTCCTTCGCCGCGAGGATGACGTTGTGGGCACAGAAGCGGCCGAGCACCGGGATGCGCTCGGCGGCGCGCTCGCCAGCCGCCGCGCCACGCAGCAGTCGTGGGGGGACGAAGTCGGGCACCAGCCCGAGCTGGCGGCAGAAGAGTACGCGCGCGCCGGCCTCGCGCAGCCCGTCGAGGAGCTCCGCTTCGGGGATAAGTCGCTCCTCGCCGGTGTCCTGAGGGACACGCGCCATCAGCCGGCGCCAGTAAGGGTTGCGCGGGTTGTGGTCCCACACCAGTATCCGGCCCGTGGGCTTGGCGACTCTGACCATCTCGGAGAGGGTCCGGCGCACGGCATCGGCGTCGGCGATGTGGTGCATCACTGCCACGGTCAGCACCAAGTCGAATGAATCGTCGGCGAAGGGCAGCGCGGTTCCCGACGCGTGGACCGCCTCGACGTCCCCCCCCGTAGCGCGCAGGACGCGCAGCATTCCCTCCGACGGATCGACGCCCACCGTCTCATAGCCCGCGGCGGCGAGCCGTCGCGCCAGCGTTCCGGTCCCGCAGCCGACGTCGAGCGCTCTTCCCGGCGGGCAGTGCTCGAGCACGAACCGCGTGCGCTTTCGCAGGTAGTGCTCGACGACGTGAGCCGGCAGAGACTCGTCGTAGGCCTCGGCGATCTCGTCGAAGTGGGAGTCGGTCACTCCGCCTCCTGACGCGGGGTGGAGCGAGCGATGGCGACCGCCGGAGAGGAGGGAGGCCCCGCACGCCGTGCCCGACGCCTGAAGCGCAATGCCACTCCGATCATGCGCAGGCCGACCGCCACGGCTCGCCACGGGCTCCCCGTCACCGACGAGACGCCGACCCGGGGAAGGTAGTTCACCGGCACTTCCACGAAGCGGGCGCCGGAGGTGATCGTGAGCAGCATGATCTCCGCGCCCGCGTGGCTGCCTCCGACGGTCATCTGGTCGGCGACGTCGTCGGCCGTCGGGCGACGCAGCAACCGGTAGGTGCAGCCGACGTCGCTGAGGTGGCTGGTGTTGAACAGCACCTCGATCAGCTTCGCGACGGCCCAGTTGCCCCAGCGCAGGAACCACGCCATGTTCGCGCCGGCCCAGATCAACTCGCGCGTGGTGCGGGTGCCGAACACGACGTCGCACTCGTCGCTGTAGACCAGCAGCTTCATGATGTCGCCGGGGCGAAATGTGCCGTCGGGCTCGGCGAGCACGACGAGGTCACCCCTCGCTTCGCGCAGTCCGCGTCGGGTCGCGTGCCCGTAGCCCTGCTTTGGCTCGTGGACGAGTCGGGCGCGAGTGCGGCCGACCTCCTCCGACGTGCCGGGCTGGGCGTTGTTGTCGACCACCAGCACCTCGTCGACCACCTCGGTATCGAAGAAGCCGTCGATGACGCCACGGATCGAGTCTCGCTCGGCGTAGGTCATCAGCACCACGGACACCGACTTGCCATTCCACATCAGTTCGCAGCGCCGCCTGTCGGGGGTGTTTGCTCGGCCGCGAGACGCCTCCATCGGGCTCCCGGTCGGCGGCCCGTCGAGCAATCCGGCGGGCGCCGCAGGCATCGGTATACCATCGCGCCGCCCCATGTCGGTCGACGCCGGTCCCGCGGGCGCGACTTCGCCTTCCCGTGCCCCCGATGATCATCTTCGCCTCCTCCATCACCTCTCCCGAGGGCTATCGTCAACACGCCGAGCCGGGGATTTGCCTGGCCGCCGAGCCCGACTCCGAGGTGTGGTCCTGGGCCGCCGCCGGGTCGATCTTCCGCTCCTACAACCTCTTCCTCGACCGGGCGGCGGAGCGCGAGGACCTCGAGGCGCTCGTGCTCATCCACCAGGACGCCGAGCTTGCCGACCCCGACTTCTGCCTGAAGGTCCGCCGGGCGCTGAGCGATCCCGAAGTGGGCGTCGTGGGCTGCGTCGGGGCGATCGGAGTGCGCAGCATCGCGTGGTGGGAAGGCTCGGTGACCTGGGCCTCGTTCATCCATCGCTACGGCGAGCACGGCGGGGGCGACCTCCCGGCGTTCTCCTGGAACATCGCCGACCGGCCGGCCTACGCGCGCATGGGGGAGGTGGAGACCGTCGACGGGTTCGTGATGGCGCTCTCGCCCTGGACCGTGCGGAACATCCGCTTCGACGAGTCTCTCGGCCAGCTCCACGGCTACGACTTCGACTTCTGCCTTCAGGTGCGCGCCGCGGGGCGCAAGGTGGTGACTGAGGACTTCCGTGCGATTCACCACCACTCGCTCGACCTCGTGAGCAAGCCCGAGACCTGGGCGGAGGCGCACATGCGGGTGGCGGAGAAGTGGGAAGGACGCATGCCGGGAGTGGGCGTCGAAGGCGGCGACTGGAAGTTGCGTGCACGGCGGGCCGAGGCGGACGCGGCGGCGTGGCGGACGGTGGCCGCGTCGGCCGACCTCCATGCCGACGCCCGTGCGCTCGAGGCCGAGCGAGCGTTCAGGGAGGTCACCGAGAGCTTGAGCTGGCGACTCACCGCGCCGCTCCGCATCCTCAACGCCCTGCGCCGGGGCGCCGGCGGCAACCGACGGCGGCTCCGCCCTACTCGGCCAGTGCGCGGCGCACGGCTTCCTTCGAGACCGCCGGCTGACCGCTAGCCACGCCCGCCCGCTGGCGAAGGCGCGAGAGTCGCTCGGCCAGCGAAAAGGCGCTCGACTCCAGCAGCCGCCGCAGAACGGCCTCGAGCCGCTGGCTACGTTGCTGGTGTCCGATCGCCGCGGCCAGGTGAGCGTGCGACGTCGCGATGTGAAGTACCCGGTTGGCCTCGAGGCGCTCGAGCAGCGGATTGCGGTCCCAGGGCTCGACGATCGCTTCGACGGCTTGCGCCCAGGGCGCCTCGCGATGCCAGACGATGCCCAGGCCGAAGAACGCCGGCACCATCGCCAGTCGCAGTCCGTCCCGGTCGGCCACGAAGTCCTCGACGGCGCTCAGCACGCCGTTGCGCTCACCGCCTTCACGCGCCGCCGACCCCCGGTAAGGGAGCCCGTCGGGCCGAGTGCCGGAAGCGCCGGGGAAGATGCCCTGTCCGACCGGCACGACGGGGTGGCGGTCATCGGCCGGAATCAACTCGGGTGCGAAGTAGTCGTCGCGCCGGGCGTGGGGCCAGCTCACGTCGTGGAAGAGCAGGAGTGGCAGCTCGGCGCCGGGAGCGCGCTCTCCGATCAGCCGCAGCTCCTCGCGGACCGTGTAGTAGTTGTGGTCGCCGTCGATGATGACCGCGTCGGGAATCGGCACGTGCCGCAGGGCTTCGTGGCTCGTCTCGCGGACCAGCTCGAGGTCGGGGTGCTCCTCTCCGAGGGCGACTAGCCGGTCTTGCGGAGCCGGATCGATCGCCCAGACGCGCGCGCCCGAGGCGGCGGCCCACTCGAGCAGGACCGCGGTCAGGTCGCCCGCGTAGGCGCCCACCTCGACCACCGAGCGCGCGCCGATCGCGTCGAGGCAGGGGAACATGATGTCCGCGAGGTGGGCGAGCGAGTGCGCCCAGCGACTGGGGTCGTTCGCGAAGGGGTCGATCTTCGAGGCGAGCGGCTCCACGGCGGTCGCGGACTCTAGAGGACGACGTCTCGCGGACGGGAGGACACCCTGGGAACCTCCCGGAGCGCCCCCTGACGCGGTGTAGGCTGGCTCGAGTTCGAGAAGCGGACCGGGCGGACCGGCGCGAGAGCTCGAGAGCGGCGAAGGGGGAATCTACGCTCGTGACTGCGGTGTCCAACAGCTCAGCCAGCGGCCAGGCGTCCGCGCACCACCCTGCGTCGCAGGCGTTCCAGGTCCACCTCGACGCGCCTCTTCCGCCTGAGCTGGCTGTGGGCGCCGGAACGGCGCTGTTCATCTGTGGATGGTGCTTCTCGGCGCAGGCGCGTATCCGCTCGCTCTCGTTCGTGGTCGATGGCGACGTGCAGCCGGTGATGGCGCACGGGATGCCACGGCTCGACGTCTTTCGCACGCTCCATCCCGACCTGGATCCCTTCGAGACCGCGGCGAGCGTCTCCGATCCGCTCTCGCTCGAGGATCCGCTCCTGCACGGATACCGCAGCGGCTTCTGGGGGATCGTCCGCATCGCTCCTCGCGACGGGCCGGGAAGCTGTCTCGTGCTGCTGCGGGCCGAGCTCGAGGGCGGAGGGGAGGCGGTCGCCGAGCTCGCGCGGATCCAGACGGTGGCTCAGCGAGACGCGCCGCTGGTGGAGAGCCCCGCCCCTTCGACGGGCCCGCTGGTCGCGGTCTGCATGACCACCTACGAGCCGCCCATGGACCTCTTCCGGCGTCAGGTCGAATCGATACGCGCGCAGACGCACACCAACTGGGTCTGCCTCGTCAGCGACGACTGCTCGCGCCCCGAGCTCTTTGCGGCGATACGTGACGCGGTGGGAGACGACCCGCGCTTCGTCGTCTCCCGCTCCCCACGGCGACTCGGGTTCTACGGCAACTTCGAGCGGGCGCTCTCGATGGCTCCCGCCGACGCCGGCTACGTCGCGATGGCCGACCAGGACGACTACTGGCAACCGGAGAAGCTCCAGACGCTCGTCGGCGCGATCGGAGGGGCTCAGCTCGTGTACAGCGACGCGCGGATCGTCGCGCGCGACGGGCGCGTCATCTCCGAGACCTACTGGAGCCACCGACGCAACAACCACTCGAGCCTCGTCTCGCTCCTGGTGGCCAACTCCGTGACCGGCGCGGCGTCACTGTTCAGGAGGGATCTGCTCGATTACGCGCTCCCCTTCCCGCCGGGCCAGTTCGCGCACTTCCACGACCACTGGATCGGTCTCACCGCGCTCGCGCTCGGCGAGGTCGCCTTCGTCGAGCGCCCCCTGTACGACTACGTGCAGCACGACGGCGCCTTCCTCGGCCATGCCGCCGCCAACCGGATGACGCCACTGCGCTCGCGGATCGGCGCCCTCCGACGGGATCTTCGGGAGCGGGTCGCTCTCTGGCGCATGCACTACTTCGTGGACGGGGCGCGCCTGATGCAGTACGCCACCGTGCTTTCGATGCGTTGCCGCGAGCGCATGACTCCGGCGAAGCGCCGGTCTCTCGCCGGCTTCCTGCGCGCCGATCGCTCGGCGCTCTCGCTCGCAGCCCTCGGTGTGCGCGGGGCGCGCGAGCTGCTGGGGCAGCCCGAGACCCTCGGCGCGGAGTGGATGCTCTTTCATGCGTTCGCCTGGCGCCGGCTCCTCGTCGCCAGCGCGCGCGAGCACCCGGTGCGCCGATGGCGCCTGGACGCCGTTCCTCCCCCGACCCTGAAGCCATGGCCGGGACGCCGAACGCCGGCCACCCCCGCGTCGCGGGCCGTCGCCGACAAGATCGCGCCGCTCGTACTCACGGTTCGCGACGATGCTCCCGAGCGCGTGAACATCCTCATCCCCACGGTCGACCTCAACCACTTCTTCGGGGGCTACATCGCGAAGCTCAACCTGGCGCGGCGGCTGGCGGACCGGGGCGCCCGGGTCAGGGTCGTGACCGTCGACCCCGTCGGCCCGCTGCCCCGGTCGTGGGAGCGGGGGCTTGAGTCCTACAGCGGCCTGAAGGGTCTGTTCGATCGGGTCGAGGTCGTGTTCGGGCGGGAATCGGACGGCGTGGAGGTGAGCCGCACCGATCGCTTCGTCGCGACCACCTGGTGGACCGCTCACATCGCGCGCGAAGCGCTGCAGACGTTGGGCGTCGAGCGCTTCCTCTACCTCATCCAGGAGTACGAGCCGTTCACCTTCCCGATGGGAAGCTTCGCGGCGCTCGCGAGGGAGTCCTACGGGTTTCCCCACGACGCGCTGTTCTCGACGGAACTGCTGCGCGACTACTTCCGCCGCCACGCGATCGGCGTCTACGCCGACGGCGCGGCCGCGGGCGACCGGCACTCGGCGGTGTTCGAGAACGCGATCACGGCGATCGAGCCGCCCTCGGCCGGGCGGCTCGCCGCCCGCGAGACCCGCCGTCTGCTGTTCTACGCGCGCCCCGAGCCCCACGCGGCGCGCAACATGTTCGAGCTCGGCGTCCTCGCGCTCAGCCGGGCACTCGACGCCGGGGCCTTCCGCGGATGGGAGCTGCGGGGAGTCGGCTCGGTGGGCAGCGAGAGCGGGATCGAGTTCCCCGCGGGCGCGACGCTCGAGCTGTTGCCCCGATTCAACCAGGCGGAATACGGCGAGCTCCTCGGCGAGCACGACGTCGGGCTCTCGCTGATGTACACGCCGCACCCGAGCCTGGTGCCGATCGAGATGGCATCCGCGGGCCTGCTCACCGTGACCAACTCGTTCGAGAACAAGACACCCGAGGCGATGGCGGCGATCTCGTCCAACCTGATCACCGCGGCACCGAGCGTCGACGCGATCGCCGCTGCGCTGTGCGCTGCCGAAGCGGGCGTCGAGGACTTCGCGGCGCGGGCGGGTGGCAGCCGGGTGCGCTGGAGCCGCGACTGGGACACCTCGCTCGGCGAGGGTCTACTGGACCGGGTCGTCGAGTTCCTCAGCGATTGACGGTCTTGCCACGGACTCGCGGGCGGCGAGGGCCCCGCGCTCGTGCCCGGGCTCGGGAGAGTCTGCGGGCTACGGTTCCCGGTCGATCTCCTCGCCGGAGCGCCCGCTCCTGCTCCGCGTAGCCGCGCGCGTACGCCCGCGCCGCCTGGTAGGAGTAGAGCCGCTCCAGTATGGGAGCCCGGACGGGGTCGGGGAGGGCCGGAGCGGCCGTCCGGGCCAGCGCCGCGCGCACCGGGGCCGAGCGCCGGAACGGCGGGGGCGGCTCGGCGATCTCTGGATGCTTGAGATGCACCATCCGCGCGGCGCGACCGACGACGCGCATGCGCCGAGCGGTGCTCGGCGGGTCATCGACGCGCCAGTGGTGCACGAGCGCGGAGGCGTCGTAGTGGAGCCGCATGCCCCGTTGCGCGAGCCGGTAGCCGAGCTCGGCGTCGGTGAATCGCTCGAGTGTCTCGTCGAAGGGATCCCGGCCCAGCAGCTCCTTGCTCACCGAGACGTTGGCGGTGCAGAAGTGACGCCAGTCGACGTTGTCGGGGTCGCTGATGGTATTGAAGGCGAAGAGCGGACCGCCGTCCTCGAGCCAGGTCATGTGGTGGGTCACCTCGAGCTGCGGCGCCCAGGTCACGGGGCCCACCAGCGCCTCGTGGGATCCGGGCCGCGCGCGGTGGAACTCGACGTGGCGCTGCAGCAGCCCGGGAGTGGCGATCGCGTCGTCGTCGAGGAACATCACGACGCGGGCCGTGGCCTGGGCGACACCCACGTTGAGAGCGGCCGGGCCCCCGCCCGACTGCTGGTGAATCGCCTGAACCCCGGGGTACTGGGCGAGCACGACGGAGGTGCGGTCGCGCGAGCCGTCGTCGACGACGATCACCTCCACCTCGGCGTCGACCTGCTGCGCGGTCAGCGCGTCGAGGCAGCGGGCGAGGATCGACGCCCGGTCGCGGGTCGGGATGATCAGGCTGAGTTCGCTCACGACGGCGAGGAGGAGTGGGGCACGCTCCAGCCAGTGCCAGCGTACCGGCCCAGCCCATTTCCGGGGTGACGCGGCGCTTTGCATATGCAATGCTTAGGCATATGGCCGACCTCACCCTCGGAGAGGCGGCTCGCGCCCTAGGGCTGAGCGTCGACACGCTGCGCCGCTGGGAGCGTGCCGGCAAGCTGCGCGCCACCCGAGACGGGCGCGGGCGGCGACGCGTGGCGACGACCGAGGTCGAGCGGCTCCGGGCACGCCCCCAGCGGCATCGCGCCGAGCATCCGCTCTCCGCGCGCAACCGCTTCGCCGGCGAGGTGACCTCGGTCGAGGTCGACGGGGTGATGGCGCTCGTCGAGCTGCACGCCGGTCCCTTCCGCGTCACCGCCGCGGTCACGCGCGACGCGGTCGACGAGCTGGAGCTGCGTCCGGGCGTCAGGGCCACGGCCACCGTCAAGGCGACGTCGGTGATGATCGAGCGCGACCAGACGTGAAGCGGATCGTCTTCGCCTGGCTCGCGGTCCTGACGGCGGCCACGACGGCTCTCGCGGGCTGCGGGAGCGGCGGCTCCGAGCTCCGGGTCTCGGCGGCCGCTTCGCTGAAGCGCGCCTTCGCGAGCGCCTATCCCGGGGGAGTGCGCCTGCAGTTCGCCGGGACGGACCAGCTCGCCGCCCAGATCCGTCGCGGCGCGCGCCCCGACGTGCTCGCCGCCGCCAACACGAGCATTCCCGCCGCGCTGTACCGAACCGGGCTCGTCGAGCGGCCCGTGCCCTTCGCCTCCAACCGCCTCGTGCTGGCGGTGCCGGTGGGCGCCGGGACGGTGCGCTCGCTCGCCGACCTCGAGCGGCCCGGTGTGTCGATCGCGGTGGGATCGCCGTCGGTGCCGGTCGGCGCCTACACGCGAGCCGTGCTCGAGCGGCTGCCCACGCGGCAGATGCGGGCCATCCTCGCGCACGTGCGCACCAACGAGCCCGACGTCTCGGGCGTGGTCGGCAAGCTGGCGCAGCGGGCGGTCGACGCGGGGTTCGTCTACGCCAGCGACGTGGCGGGCGCCGGAGGGCGGCTTCGCGCGCTCGAGCTGCCTGCGCGGCTGCGGCCGCGCGTCGTCTATGCCGCGGCGGTGGTGCGCGGCTCTGCGCACGCCGACCGCGCCCGTCGCTTCGTCGCGAGCCTGATCGCGGGCGCGACCGCGCGCGTTCTGCGCCGGGACGGGTTCGGGCCTCCGCCCCCGTGACGCGACGCCCGCCGTGGTTTCCCGCGCTCCTAGCGGGAACCGTCGTGTTCGCCGTCGTCTTCCTCGCGGTGCCCCTCGTCGCCGTCTTCGTCGACGCCGGCCCCGCGCGGCTGCTCAGCTCGTTGGGCGACCCATCGGCCCGCGACGCGCTGACCCTCTCGCTCGAGACCTCCCTGGTCGCCGTGGCGCTGATCGCACTGATCGGGACGCCCGCCGCCTATGCGCTGGCCACGCGCCGCTTCCGCGGGCGCGCCGCTCTCGTCACGCTGCTCGAGCTGCCGCTCGTGCTGCCGCCGGCGGTGGCCGGCATCGCGCTGCTCGCCGCACTCGGGCCGCACGGACTGCTCGGTGGGCTGCTGCGCGGCGCCGGGATCGAGCTCGTCTTCCAGACCGCCGGCGTGGTGGTGGCGCTCACGTTCGTGAGCGCCCCGTTCCACCTCCGCCAGGCCCAGGCCGCCTTCGCGGGAGTGGACCCGCGCTGGCTCGAGGCCTCGCGAACGCTCGGATCGGGCGAGGGCGCGACCTTCGCCCGCGTGGCGATGCCCGCGGCAGCCCCTGGGCTGCTCGCCGGGCTCGCACTGGCGTGGGGGAGGGCGCTCGGCGAGTTCGGGGCGACGTTGCTCTTCGCCGGCTCCTTCCGCGGCGTGACGCAGACGGCGCCGCTGGCCATCTACGAGCGCTTCGACACCGACTTCACGGGCGCGCTGGCGCTCTCGGGCGTGCTCGTGGTGATCTCGGCGGTGCTGCTCCTCGCCGTCAAGCGCGCGGCCGGTCCGAGTTGACCCTCGAGCTTGAGGCGCGCAGCCGCCTCGGCGCGCTCGAGCTCGACCTCGAGCTCGAAGCCCGGCCGGGGGAGTGCCTCGCTCTGGTGGGACCCTCCGGCGCCGGCAAGACCACCGTCTTGCGCGTGCTCGCCGGCTTGCTGCGCCCCGACCAGGGGCGGGTGCTCTGTGCGGGAGAGATCTGGCTCGACACGCGGCGAGGGATCGACGTGCCGCCGGAGCGGCGCCGTTGCGGCTACGTCTTTCAGGACTACGCGCTCTTCGGGCACCTGAGCGCATGGCGCAACGTCGCCTACGGCCTGCGAGAAGTGCCGCGCCGGGAGCGGCGGGCGCGCGCGACGGCGTTGCTCGCTCGAGTGGAGCTCGACGGTCGCGCCGAGGCACGACCGGCCGAGCTCTCGGGCGGCGAGCGCCAGCGGCTGGCGCTGGCCCGCGCCCTCGCCCGGGCGCCGCGCACGCTGCTCCTCGACGAGCCGCTCGCCGCGCTCGACCCGCGCAGCCGCGGGCGCGCGGCGCGCACGCTCGCGAGCGCCATCCGTGCGGCGGGGGTTCCCGCCGTCCTCGTCACCCACGACTTCGCCGAGGCGGCGGCGCTGGGCGACCGCATCGCCGTGCTGCAGCGCGGACGCGTGGCGCAGATCGGCGCCGCGAGCGAGCTGGCCGCCGCGCCCGTCTCGGCGTGGGTGGCCGATCTCACCGGCGCCGTCGTGCTCGAGGGCAGCGCCGAGCCGACCGGCGAGGGACTGACGCGCGTGGTGCTCCCGAGCGGCGCCGGTGTCTTCAGCGCCGACGCGGCGGGCGGACCGGTCGCGGCGATCGTTCAGCCCTGGGACATCACGCTCGAGACCGCCGGCCGTGCGGTCGCCCCTCCCGGATCGGCGCAGAACCGACTCGAGGTGGAGGTGACGGCGCTGACGGTGCTCGGTCCGCGCGCCCGTGTCGGCCTCGCCGCGCCGGAGCCGCTCACGGCGGACCTGAGCGCCGCATCGGCAGCACGACTCGGACTGGCTCCGGGCCGGCGCATGGTCGCCGTGTGGAAGGCGACCGCGACGCGGCTCGTCGCCCGGTGAAGCTTCAGGGCAGGCCGGCGGCGGGCACGTCGACCTGCGTGGTCAGCAGGAGCGCTTCGCGCACCGGCGCGCGGCTGTGCTCGGCGAAGTCCGGCGCCGCGCACATGAGCAGCGTGCGGCCGTCCTCGCCACCGAGCATGCACGCGAAGATCCCCAAGCCCTCGGGCGCCGGGATCTCCTCCACCACCCCTTCACCCTCGCGCACCCGAGCACAGCGGGCGCCGAGCGCGTCGGCCATCCAGATCGCTCCTTCCGCGTCGAGACCGCATCCGTCGGGCCCTACGGTCACCTGTGGGAGGGTCTCTGCGTAGGCGCCCAAGGTCGGCGTGGGAGCGAGTTGCGCCCAGGTGCGCCGTTCGCCCAGCGTGCCGTCGGCCGCGATCGTGAACGCGGTAGCGGCAGCCGAGGGTCTCGCCGACGATCAGCGTCCTCCCGTCGGGGGTGATGACCGAGCCGTTGGGGAAGAGGAGATCCTCGGCGACCACCTGGACCGCCCCGTCGGGATCGACCCGGCAGAGCACCGCGGGAGCCGGATCTGCCGCGGCCATGAGCTCGAAGCCGAAGTTCCCGACGTACGCCCGGCCGGCCGTGTCGACCACCATGTCGTTGAGCGGGCCGCCGCAGTGCGACGAGAGCACGGCGTGCGTGGCCAGCGATCCATCGGCCCCCCGGCGCAGCACACGGTGGTCCTTCATGGAGACGACGAGCAGCGAGTCGTCGGGCATCCAGCCGAGGCCCGAGGGCTGGGCCTCGACCTCGAGCACCGTCTCCTGCCGTCCGTCGACGTCCACGGTGGCGACCGTGTGGCGATAGAAGTCCGAGACCCACCAGCGACCCGCGTGCCAGCGTGGCCCTTCGAAGAACGAGCCTCCCTCGAGCAGCGTGGAGAGCTCGCGTCGCGCCACGAAGCGAACGTAGTGCACCCGGGTCGAGTTCGCAAACGGGTGCTCGCCCTTTGAGCGTCGGCGCAGCGGGCGCCCGCCTCTCCTCGCTTCAGCGTGGTGGCCGCTAGGAACGCACCGGCGCCTCCGCTCCCGCGGCGGGAGGCGGGGCGCCCTCGAACGCGGGAATCTCGACGTGCACCCGTTCGGGCATGCGGTGCAGGCTCAAGGACAGCACCACCACCGCCGCCACCGCCTGCACCGCGAGTACCGTGGTGGCAAAGCCGACGAGCGTGTGCGCCCGGAGCAGCAACACGAACTCGACGGCGGCGACGGCACCAAGGATGGGCAGGAAGACCACTCGTCCGAGCGCCAGGAGGTACTGAACGGACAGATAGGTCAGCGCGAGCACCGCAAAGGCGGCGCCGAGGATCACCAGCGAGCCGCTCGCCTGCACGTACTCGGGGTGCCCGAAGGCGGTGCGGAGCAGGAGCTTGGGCACCGCGAGGAAGATCAGCAGCGCCGGCGTGGCCAGCGCGACGATGATCAGCAGCGCCTTGCGCAGCGCCGGGCGCGGGTCCTCGCCCGCGACGGCGAGCCGCGTGGCCTCGGGCAGCAGGTGCAGGCCGACGCCGATCGCCACCCAGACGACCGCCTTGGCGGCCACCGTGGCCGCGATGTAGGCGCCCGCCGCCCCGCCGCCCACCTGGTGCTTGATCACGAGCTGGTCGAGCGTCTGCAGCAGGGCGAAGAGCCCGAGGGCGAGCAGCGAGGCCCAGTGCCGACGAAAGAGCGCGAGCAGGCTGTGCAGGCGCCCGTCGTCGGCGGGCGCCCCGAGCCGCCGGCGCAGCAGCACGAACAGCGCCGCGGCGATGATGAGCTGCGAGAGCGGCGTGCCGAGAAAGGCGCCGGTCACGCCCAGGCCGGGGAGCACGAGCGCGAGACCGGTGAGAAGGCGCCCCGCCGCCTCGAGGATGATGCTCCAGGCGACGAGTCGGTAGGCCCGAAGGCCTTGCAGAATCCCGCGCTCGATCGAGAGCAGGAGCCATAGTGCGGCCGTGGGCAGTACTGCGGCCGCCGCCCACGACTCCTTGACCCCCATCAGCGTGGCGAGCTGGCTCCGGAAGACGGCGGCGAGCACCCCGACGCCGAGGCACACGAGCGCTAGGTCCCGGGTCCAGCGCGTCACCGTCGCCGAGAGCGCCCGTCCCTCGCCGAGGCCGCCGAAGGTGGTCTGGCGTGCGGCGGCCACCTGCATCGCCTGCCCGGGCACGCTGAGGACGAAGAAGTAACCGGCCACGAGGACGCCCAGCGACCCGTAGCGGTCGGCGCCGAGCATTCGTGTGAAGACGAGCGTAAACAGCAGTCCGAAGACGTTCTGCACGAGTGCGGCGATGGCCAGCCCGGTGGCCTTGCCCGTGTCGGAGCTGCTCGCACGGCGAACCCGGGCGGACAGGTCCGCGCGGCGTGACCCGTTGGCGCGCGGCAGCTCGTCCATCGGCGGAGCAAGGTAGCGGACGGGCCCGCGCCCTTCGGCCAGCGGATGCGAGCGCTCAGGGGCGCAACTTTCCTCCCGGTGCGGCGTCTAACATCAGGAGCATGCTTCGCACACGCCACATCACCACCCTTCTCACCCTTCTCGTGCTGGCGCTGCCGGCCTCGGCCATGGCTCAGGGCAGTGCCGGGCAAGATCAGTACCAGGACCCGTTCGGCAACAGCACCGGCGGCGGCACCACTCATCCACAGGTCTCTCCGGGGAACGGCGGCAACTCCAGCCAGAGCCCCATCGCGTCCTCCTCGGGCGTCGTCAAGGGCTCGAGCTCGAGCTCCTCGACGGGCACGAGCAGCAGCACCCGCAAGTCGTCGGGCAGCCAGGCCGAGGCCGCGGCGAGCCCGCCCTCGGGCAGCGCGCCGGGGCAGCTTCCCCGCACGGGCATGAACGCCTGGCTCGAGGCCCTGGGCGGCGTCCTGCTCCTCGCCGCGGGGCTGGGCCTGCGCCTTCGGGCGCGCAGTGTCGCCTGAGAGGCCCGTCCGCGCGCAGACCGCACGGCCCGCGGAGACCGAAGAGCTCGGGCGGCGCCTCGCGGCGACGCTCCGTCCCGGCGACCTCGTCCTCCTCTTCGGGGAGATGGGCGCCGGCAAGACCTCGTTCGTGCGCGGCGCGTGCCGCGCGCTCGGGGTCAACGGCCCGGTGACGAGCCCGACGTTCGTCGTCGGGCGCCGCTACCAGGGCCGCGAGCTCGGCGTCTCGCACCTCGACCTCCACCGCCTCGGGCCCCTCGAGGACGAGGATCCCGGCCTCCTCGCCGACTACCTGCGCCCGGATCGGGTGGCCTTCGTCGAGTGGCCTGAGGCGGCCGAGGACGAACTGCCCACCGGCGGACGGCGCGTGAGCGTGCGCCTCGCCCACCTGGGCGGCGACCGCCGGGCGGTGGAGATCGAGGGGTGATCGTCCTCGGCCTCGACACTGCGACGCCGGCGACCTCCGTCGCGCTGCTCGCCGGGACGGAGGGCGGGGACGCCAACGGCGTATACGCGCACCGGCTCCACGTGCCCGCCCCGGGCGAGCGCCCGGGCCACGCCACCCAGCTTCTGCTCCTCCTCGAGCGGGTCCTCGAGGAGAGCGGCACGGACTGGAGCGAGGTCGAGCGCCTCGTCGTGGGGACGGGCCCCGGCACGTTCACGGGGCTGCGCATCGGCATCGCTACCGCGCGGGCGCTCGCCCAGGCGCGGGGGCTCCCGCTTCTCGGCGCCTCGACCCTGCGGGCGCTGGCCGACGCGGGGCGGCAGGAGGGTGACGAGCCGGACCGTCCGGTCCTCGCGGTCGTCGACGCGCGTCGCGGAGAGGCGTTCGCCGCCGCCTGGAGCGCCGGCGGGGGGAAGCTGCTGGCCCCCGCGGCCGTGAGCCCCGGCGACCTCCGCGTGCGCATCGGGGCACTTCCTCGGAGCCCGCTGGCGGTCGGGGACGGGGCGGTACGATTCCGCTCCGACCTGGCGCGAGCCGGAGCCATCGTCCCGGAGGACGACTCACCGTTGCACACCGTCGATGCGGCCTTCCACTGCCTTCGTGCGCTGCGCTTCGAGCCGAGCAGCGTCGATGCCGTGCTGCCCGACTACCTCCGGCTGCCCGACGCGGAGCTCGCCCGCCGCCGCGCCGCCGCCGCGCCCACGCCATGAGCGAGCTCCTCCAGATCCGCCGCCTCTCCTACTCCGACCTGCCGCAGGTCGCCATCGTCGAGCGGCGCGCGTTCCCGATGCCTTGGTCGCTGGCCATGTTCGTGCTCGAGCTCTCCAAGCCCTCGGGCATCTGCCTCGCCGCCCTGCGCGGGCGCCGGCTCGTCGGGTACCTGATCTGCTCGCGTTACGACCGCGTCTGGCACATCATGAACATCGCCGTGGACCCCGGGGAGCGCCGCCGCGGGGTGGCCTCCGCCCTGCTCGAGCGGCTCTTCGAGCGCGCGGGAGGCAGCGACGCGGAGTTCACACTCGAGGTACGGCCCTCCAACGCCGCGGCGATCATGCTCTACGAGCGCTTCGCGTTCCGCTCGGCGGGCATGCGCCCCCGCTACTACCAGGACAACGGCGAGGACGCGCTCATCATGTGGCGGACGCCCGCGACGCTGGCCGCTGCCGGGCCGCTCCCCTCCGCCGAGCCCGCGTGATCCTCGCGCTCGAGACGAGCTGCGACGACACCTGCGCCGCCCTCGTCACCGAGCAGGGCGAGGTGCGTGCGAACGTGATCTCCTCTCAGGGCGTGCACGACCGCTACGGCGGAGTGGTGCCCGAGATCGCCTCGCGTCACCACCTCGAGCTCGTCAACGCCGTGGTCGACGACGCCCTGCAGCGCGGCGGCATGAGCCTGCCCGAGCTCGACGCCATCGCCGTCACCCAGGGGCCGGGACTCGTCGGGGCGCTGCTCGTGGGCGTGGCCAGCGCCAAGGCCCTCGCCGCCGCGCACCGTCTCCCGCTCGTGCCCGTCGACCATCTCCACGGCCACGTCGCCGCCAACTTCCTCGCCCCGCGACCGTTCGAGCCGCCCTTCCTGTGCCTGATCGCCTCGGGCGGCCACACCCTGCTCGCCCGCGTGGAGGATCGCGGGCCGCGGTGGGAGGTGCTCGGCACGACCCTCGACGACGCGGCCGGCGAGGCGTTCGACAAAGGAGCGCGGATGCTCGGCCTCGGCTACCCGGGCGGCCCTGCCCTCGAGCGTCTGGCCCGCGCGGGCGAGCCGGGGGTGTTCTCGTTCCCCACCGGCGCCCGCGTTGCCGGCCTTGACTTCTCCTTCGCCGGACTGAAGACGGCCCTTCTCTACAAGCTCCGCGAGCTGGGTGAGGAGGAGGCGGTGCGCCGGCGTGCGGACCTCGCGGCCGCCTACCAGCACGCGATCGTCGAGGCGCTCGCCCGCCGCGTCGAGGCCGCGCTCGCCCAGACCGGCTTGCGCCGCCTGGCGATCGGCGGCGGCGTGGCCGCGAACGGAGCCCTGCGCGCGCGGGTGCAGGGTTTGGCCGACGAGCTCGAGGTGCCTCCCCTCGAGCTGTGCACGGACAACGCGGCGATGATCGCGAGCGCCGCGCGCTACGTGCCCGCCCTCCCGTTTCCGGAGTACCTCGCGCTCGACGCGTACGCGTCGGGCGAGCGCGGGCTGTGAGCGCACCGGCACTGCGCGCCGTGGTCATCTACGGCCGGCCCGGCTGTCACCTCTGCGCGGACGCCCGCGAGGTCCTCGAGCGGGTCCGGCAGCAGGTGCCCTTCACGCTCGAGGAGCGCGACATCGAAGAGGACGAGGTCCTCCTCCGGCGCTACCTCGAGCGCATACCGGTCATCACTGTCGACGGCGAGGAGGCCTTCGAGCTCTTCGTGGAGGAGGCCGATCTGCGCGCGCGGCTCGCGGGGTAGATGGTTGGTTGGTTCCGTGGCCGCGTGTGCGCGGGGGCGGCGCAGATCAAGTTGGGCGAGGAGGACGCAGGGCGAGCCTTTGGTGGTGCCGGGCACCGCCGGCTTGCCGGTGGTCGGTGCAAGTCCGAGGACGCAGCTCCAGCGTAGATATGCGCCGGCATCCGCGTGCGCGGGGTCGCGGAATCGATCATCTAGAGTGGACGGGGAGATGAGCTTCGTCCATCAGGCCGCGGCGGGCAGCGAGGACGGCGCCGCGGGCGAGAAGCTCTCGCTCGGGGTCGCCGCGCGCCTCTCCCGCTACCTCCAGGTCCTCACCCAGGCGAAGAAGATGGGCAAGGAGACGATCTCCTCCCAGGAGCTCTCGGACTACACCCACGTCAACTCGACGCAGATCCGTCGCGACCTCTCGGGCTTCGGCAAGTTCGGCAAGCGAGGAGTGGGCTACAACGTCGACTCGCTCGTCTCCCAGATCCGCAAGATCCTCCGCACCTCGGGGCAGCACAACATCGCGCTGTTCGGGGCGGGCAACCTGGGCACGGCGATCGCCTCGTCCGACATCTTCGCCGACCATGGCTTTCGCGTCGTGGCGATCTTCGACGTCGACTCCCGCAAGGTCGGGCGCTCGATCGGGCCACACCGGGTCCACCACACGGACGATCTGAAGAGCGTGGTCGACGAGGAGGACATCATCGTCGGCGTCCTCGCGGTGCCCACCAGCGCCGCCCAGCCCCTGGCCGATCTGCTCGTCGACGCGGGCGTGAAGATCATCTTCAACTACTCCGAGGCGCTCGTGGACGTGCCGCCCGAGGTCACCGTCCACACCTCGAGCCCGGCGGTCGACCTCCTCTACGCGCTCTACTTCTACCTGACGTAAGGGCCCGTGCATCGACAACTGCCCGATTTGCGAGATCGCTGCGCGGCGCGGGGAGCCACCCGCGATGCTCGCAATACCACCAGTATTGCTGCGCTCGCGTGCGTCCCCCAGCATCCGCGCATCGACCCTCAAATCGATCACTTGTTCTCGCACGAACCCTAAGTCAGCAGGCCGCGATGGCCATCGACCTCGACTCCGCCTTCGACGCCTTCGAGGCCTCCACCGACCTCACGGTCGGGCTGGAGGAGGAGTTCGCGCTCCTCGATCCGTCCTCGCTCGACCTCGTCGACGGCTACGAGAAGCTGAAGGCCGCCGCCGAGGAGGACGAGGTGCTCGTCGACTCCGTCGCCGGGGAGCTCATCTCCTCGGAGGTCGAGATCCGCTCGGGGCGGGGCGAGACCCTCAACGACGCCCTCGAGCGCCAGCGGGAGCATCGCCGGCGGCTGTTCAACCTGGCCGCCGAGCACGGGGTAGGGCTCGGGGCGACGGGGACTCATCCCTGGGCCGACTACCGCGAGCAGCGGATCATCGACACCGATCACTACCGGCGGCTGGAGCGCGACCTGCAGGCGGTGGCGCGTCGCAACAACACCTTCTCCCTGCACGTGCACGTCGGGGTGCGGGGAGCCGACCGCGCGGTCGAGGTGTGCGACCGGCTGCGCCCGCTCGCGCCCCTGCTGCTCGCCCTCTCGGCCAACTCGCCCTACCTCGACGGTCGCGACGCGGGCCTGCACTCCGCGCGCACGCAGATCTTCACCAAGAGCTTCCCGCGCTGCGGGATCCCCGACCACTACGGATCGTGGGCCGCCTATCGCGACTACATCGACCTCCTGTTGCGCACCCGCTCGATCGTCGAGTACACGCAGCTCTGGTGGTCCCTGCGCCCCCACTTCGGCTTCGGCACCGTCGAGGTGAGGATCTGCGATGCGCAGACCACGGCCGCCGAGTCCGACGCGCTCGCGGGGCTCATCGTCGCCTGCGTCGCCCAGGCGGCCCGGGACGCCGACGAGCGCCGCCCCCTGGTCGAGCAGCCTCGCCGGCTCATCGAGGAGAACCTGTGGCGCGCCCTCCGCTACGGCCGTGACGGACGGCTCGTCGACTTCGCCGCGGCTCGCGAGCTCGAGGCCGGGGAGGCGCTCGAGGGCCTGCTTGCGTGGTGCGCCCCGGTCCGCGACGAGCTCGGCCTCGAGCTCTCCCTGCCCGAGCTCAACGGAGCCCAGCGCCAGCGGCGGCTCATCGAGAGCGGTGCCGACGCGGCGGAGGTCTACGCTGTCTCCGTGCGGGAGACCCGTGAGAGCTACGCGGCCGAGGCGGTGCTCGAATGAGCGCCGGCCGCGGGCCCGAGTCCGGCCCTGGCGGCGGCGAGCGCGAGCCCACCGAAGAGGAGCTCCGCGCCGCCCTCGAGGAGGAGATGAAGCGCGTCCGGGTCGAGGACGTCCTCCTGCAGGGGGTGGTGTCCGCCCTCAACCTCGGCTTCCGCCGCGCGGGTGTGGCGCCCGGCACCGAGGGCGAGCGCGATCTCGAGCAGGTGCGCCTTGCGGTCGATGCGGTGCGGGCGCAGCTTCCGGTCCTGCAGCGCGCGGCCCCCGAGCAGGTCGGGCCCATCCGGGACGCCCTCTCTCAGCTCCAGATGGCCTTCGTGCAGGCTGGCGGCGCGCCGCCGGCCGAAGCGGCGCCCGCGGAGGGTCCTCCCTCCGGGGAGCCCGAGAAGCCGGCCGGTCCGGGCGGCGCGCAGTCCAGCGGGCGGCTCTGGGTGCCCGGCCGCTGAGACGCATCCGCGCGCCGCACCGACCACCTGGGACGCTAGACTCCCGCCGCCTTCGGCCCAGGCAGCGTCGCTGACGGTCCGGCCGCTCGCCTGCTGCTTCGCGCGCCTGGAGGCGCGCCCACCCGCTCCCACCGACTTCGGAGGAACCTTCCCTTGAGTGCATTCCTGAGAGACCACGGCGTGGTCATCGCGCTGGTCTGCGCCGGCGCCGCCGTGCTCTACGGCGCGCTCACCTCGCGCTCGCTGCTCGCCCTCTCGCCCGGCAACGACCGCATGCGCGAGATCTCCCTCGCGGTGCAGGAGGGCGCCTCCGCCTACCTGAAGCGCCAGTACACGGTCATCGCCGGGGTGGGAGCGCTCCTCTTCGTGGCGCTCATCTTCATCCAGGACATCAAGGTGGCCATCGGCTTCCTGCTCGGTGGCCTGCTCTCCGCCGCGGCGGGCTTCATCGGGATGAACGTCTCCGTGCGCGCCAACGCCCGCGTGGCCGAGGCGGCACGCGGCGGCATCCCGCCCGCGCTGGCCACCGCCTTCCGCGGCGGGGCGGTCACCGGGCTCTTCGTCGTCGGGCTCGCGCTCCTCGGAGTCGCGGCCTACTACGGGATCCTCACCTCCTTCTTCGGGATCAAGCCCAAGGAGACGATCGACGCGCTCATTGGCCTGAGCTTCGGCGGCTCGCTGATCTCCGTCTTCGCCCGTCTGGGCGGCGGGATCTTCACCAAGGGCGCCGACGTCGGCGCCGACCTGGTGGGCAAGATCGAGGCCGGCATCCCCGAGGACGATCCGCGCAATCCGGCGACGATCGCCGACAACGTGGGCGACAACGTGGGCGACTGCGCCGGCATGGCCGCCGACCTGTTCGAGACCTACGCGGTCACCGCCGTGGCGGTCATGCTCCTCGGCGTCCTCACCTTCGGGAATCAGTTCGCGACGCAGGTCGCGCTCTACCCGCTCATCCTCGGCGCCGTCTCGATCATCGCCTCGATCATCGGGACCTTCGCGGTGCGGTCGAAGGCCGGCAACGTCGAGCGCGCGCTCTATCAGGGGCTCATCGTCTCGGGCGTGCTCGCCGCGCTCGCGTTCTACCCGGTCACCCACTGGCTCATGGACGGCGTGCAGCTCAAGCAGGGTTCCAGCCCGAGCGTCGGCGACCTCTACCTCTGCTCGCTCATCGGCATCGGCATCACCGCCGCGCTCTTCTTCATCACCGACTACTACACCTCGACGCGCTTCCCGCCCGTGCGCTCGACCGCGCGTGCCTCGCAGACCGGCCACGCGACGAACATCATCCAGGGACTCGCGCAGGGCTTCCAGTCCACGGCCGCCCCGGCGCTCGTGCTCGCCCTGGGCATCCTCGGCGCCAACGCGCTCGGCGGCATCTACGGGATCGGCATCGCCGTCATGGCCCAGCTCTCGCTCACAGGGCTCATCGTGGCCCTCGACGCCTTCGGGCCGATCACCGACAACGCGGGCGGCATCGCGGAGATGGCCGAGCTGCCCGAGGACGTCCGCAACGTCACCGACCCGCTCGACGCGGTGGGCAACACCACCAAGGCGGTCACCAAGGGCTACGCGATCGGCTCGGCCGTCCTTGCCGCCCTCGTGCTCTTCGCCGCCTTCCGCGAGGAGCTGAACACCAAGCTCGGGCCGGGCAAGGGCATCACCTTCCGGATCGACGATCCGGTCGTGCTCGTCGGCCTGCTCGTCGGCGGCCTCATGGTCTACCTGTTCGTCGCGCTCTCGATCGAGGCGGTCGGCCGGGCCGGCGGCGAGGTCGTCGAGGAGGTCCGCCGCCAGTTCCGCGAGAAGCCGGGAATCATGGAGGGCACCGACCGGCCCGACTACGCCACCTGCGTCGCCATCGTCACCAAGTCCGCCCAGCGGGAGATGATTCTGCCCTCGCTCATCCCGATCCTCGTCACGCTCGTCGTGGGCGTGCTCAGCGCAAAGGCGCTCGGCGGCCTGCTCGTCGGCGTCATCGTCGTCGGCCTGTTCGTGGCCATCTCCATGACCTCGGGCGGCGGCGCGTGGGACAACGCCAAGAAGCTGATCGAGGACGGCGAGTACGGCGGAAAGGGCTCCGAGGCGCACGCCGCGTCGATCACCGGCGACACCGTCGGCGATCCCTACAAGGACACCGCCGGCCCCGCGATCAACCCGATGATCAAGGTCGCGAACATCGTCGCGATCCTGATCATCCCGCTGATCACATAGGGCGCCGGGCGGCGCTCTGGCCTTGAGCGGCGTTGGACGGGTGGATCCGGAGGCGACACCGGAGATGGTTCGAGTGGAGGGCCTGCGCAAGCGCTACCGCGCCGGCGCCGACGAGGCCGTGGCCGGGGTCGACTTCGCCGTGTCCCGCGGCGAGGTGTTCGGCCTGCTCGGGCCCAACGGCGCCGGGAAGACGACCACGATCGGAGCGATCACCACGCGGGTGCGCCCGACCGGCGGACGGGTGCTCGTCGACGGGGTCGACGTCGTGGCCGACCCGGTCGCGGTCAAGCTCAGGATCGCGGTCGTCCCCCAGCTCAGCAACCTCGACCGGACGCTCACCGCGCAGGAGAACCTCACCTTCCACGCCGCCTACTTCGGGATGGGCCGCCGCGAGCGCCGCGAGCGCGCGCGGGAGCTGCTCGGGCGCCTGGGCCTCGCGGGCCGGGAGGATGAGCACGTCAACAAGTACTCCGGCGGCATGGCCCAGCGGCTGATGATCGCCCGTGCGCTGATGCACGAGCCGCACCTGCTCATCCTGGACGAGCCAACCACCGGGCTGGATCCCCAGTCCCGCTTGTTCCTGTGGGACACCATCGCCGGGCTGCGTGCGGGCGGGACCACGCTGATCCTGACGACGCACGACATGGTCGAGGCCGACCGCCTGTGCGACCGCATCGCCGTGATCGACCACGGCCGGGTGATCGCCCTCGACACCCCGCGCGGCCTGCGCCGCCTCCTGCCGGCCGAGCACGGTCTCGAGCTGATCCTCGAGGGCACCGACCCGACGGACGCGTTCGCGACGATGGGAGGCGCCCGCGCGGAGACGTCTCCCGAGCACGAAGGCCGCTGGCGCGTCCGCCTCTACGGCGACGGCGCCGAAGGCGGCGAAGGAGACCGCCTGGCCGAGCGCGCGTTCGCGACCGCGGGGAGCGCCGGCGCGCAGCTCGTCGAGCTGCGCCGGATCGAGGGCACGCTCGAGGACGTCTTCGTCCACCTGACCGGCCGCGACCTGAGATGAGCGCTGCCCCGGCACAGCCGCGCGGCGCCTTGCCCGGCGGCGCCACCGTCCGCCGCCGCGCGTTCCTCGCGCTGTGCGCGCGGGACCTGTGGGTGACCGTGCGCCACGAGCCGGTGGGGTTCCTCGCCCAGGCGCTCCTGCAGCCGCTCTTCTTCCTGTTCGTCTTCGGGAGGGTTCTGCCCGAGATCGGAGCCGCGCGCGGCGCCTACGGCACCCAGCTCATGCCCGGGATCATCGCGCTCACCCTGCTGCTCACCGCCCTGCAGAACACCGCGCTGCCCCTGGTCATCGAGTTCTCCTTCACCAAGGAGATCGAGGACCGCCTGCTCGCGCCGTTGCCGGTGGCGGCCGTGGGGGTGCAGAAGATGGTCATCGCCGCGCTGCGCGCCGCCGTCGCGGCGCTCCTCATCCTGCCGCTCGCCGCGCTCATCCTTCCGGGCGGCATCCACCTCGTCCACGCGAACTGGCTCGGCTTCGCGGGCGCGCTCGTCCTCGGCGCGCTCGCGGGCGGAGCGATGGGGCTCGTACTCGGCACGGCGGTACCGCCCAACCGGATCAGCGTGGCGTTCGCGCTGGTCCTCACCCCACTCATCTTCACCGGCGCCACCTTCTACCCGTGGAGCGCGCTGGCGCACCTGCGCTGGTTCCAGGTGGTCACGCTCTTCAACCCCCTCACCTACCTGAGCGAGGGGATGCGCGCCAGCCTGACGACCTTGCCCCACCTGGCCACCGGTTGGATCGTCGTCGGACTCGGCGCGTCCCTGCTCGTCTTCGCGGCGCTCGGGCTGCGCGGCTTCGTGAGGCGGGCGGTCGACTAGGCGCTCCCAGTCGGGCTCCTCGGCTAGCGCACCCACTCTGGGTGTATCCTTTCGCGCATGGGCAGGACCATCCAGGTTCGGGACGTCCCCGACGACGTCCACCAGCGCCTCACGGTCCGGGCTGCCGAGGAGCGCCGCTCGCTGTCGGAGCTGGTCCGCGCGGAGATCGTGGAGATCGCTCGGCGGCCGACCATGGCCGAGATGCTCGACCGGCTGGTGAGCCGCCCCGTGACCGAGGTGCCCGAGTCGTCCTCCGACGCGCTGGCGCACGAGCGGCTCGGCAACTGACTTGCGGTGATCGTCCTCGACGCCTCCGCGGCTGTCGACCTCCTCCTCGCCACGGAGCGGGGCGCCGGCGTCGCGCAGGTGCTGAGCTCGGCCGGCGAGGTCCACGCGCCCGAGCTGATCGATCCTGAGGTGGTCGCGGTGATCCGTAGGTGGACGCTCCGGGGGTGGCTCGCGGTGGAGAAGGGCGGACGGGCCGTCGAGGAACTTGGCGAGCTAGCCGTCGTCCGCCATCGCCACGCCGCGATATGCCTTCGAGTCTGGGAGCTACGCGACCGCTGCTCGGGGTACGACGCCTGCTACGTCGCGCTCGCCGAGATGCTCGGTGCCGCGCTCCTCACCACGGACGCCCGCCTCGCCGGAGCCGCGCGCGGACTGGTCGCCGTGTCGCCGACGGCCTGACGTCGCGCGACGGCGCAAGCGCAACGCTGCCCGCGCCACGACGAGCGATTCTGCTTCGGCGAGCGTGAACGTCAGGTCGCGGCCGTCGAGAAGGGAGAAGACCGGGTTGTCGCCCAGGCGTGCGTGCGATTCAAGGCGTGCCCGCGTCGCGACGATACGGAGAGTTCGGACCGTCTTTACGGGGAGTGTCGTGGGCAAGCAGAGCAACCGCCCAGATGATCGTCTACCTGCCGCTGGTGGTCCTCGCCACCTTCGTGGTGGCGGTCTGCCCCCTGATCCTCGTCTGGAGGCTGCGCCAAACGGGCGCGGTCAGCTCCGTCTGGGCGGCCGTGGGCCTGGGCGCGGCGCTGTCCTTCGGTGCCTCCTACCTCGTGCCGCGCTCTGGAAGACCCGCACCCACTCCGAGGACATCCTCTTCGGCGAGCTCATGCTGTGGGGATGGGTGCAGCGATGGCGCATCGAACGGCGCCTGGCGGCGGCGACCGACCTCCTTGGCATCCACGACGGGATCCCCGGAAGCGTCGAGGGTGGGCGACTCACCGACGAGCAGCGAGCCGACCTGCTGGCCCGGCTCGCGTCGGCCCTCGAGGCCCGGGATCCGTACACGCATGGTCACTCGCGATGCGTGGCACGCCACGCGTCGAGCATCGCGAAGCGTATGGGCCTGTCCCCCGAAGAGATCGCGAAGGTCCGCACGGCAGCGGCAATGCACGACGTCGGCAAGGTGAAGACGCCGATCGCCGTCCTGCACAAGGAGGGCAAGCTGACCGACGAGGAGTTCGACGTCATCAAGCGCCATCCCGGGGAGGGCGCCGCCATGGTCTCCATGCTCCGCGACGACGAGCTGACCGCGATGGTGCGCCACCACCACGAGCGGCTCGACGGGACGGGCTACCCGCAGCGGCTGGGCGGCGACGCGATTCCCATCGGCGCGCGCATCATCGCGGTGGCCGACACGTTCGACGCGATCACCTCGACCCGCGCCTACCGCTCGGCTCACGCCCACAAGAGGCCGCTCGACATCCTCCACAGCGAGGCCGGCACCCAACTCGACCCCGACGCGGTGAAAGCCTTCTGTAGCTGCTACTCGGGAATGCGTCCACTTGCCGTCTGGACGCTGCTGGCCAGCGCGCCGCAGAGACTCGTCTCGTGGTTCGGCGGCGGCCTGGGCTCCGCCAACGCGGCTTCCATGGTCAACGTCATGGGGACCGCGGCCACGACGGCGGTCGTGGGCGGCGTCGTGCTCGGCTCGATCGTCCACCCGTCGGCGCACTCCCACCGGGCGCTCCGAACCGCTGCCGTGGAGTCCGCGGCGCTCGCGACGGGACACCGGGCGGAGTCGGCTCGCCCGGCGCTGCACGCGAGCGGACGCGCCACCGCCCCCCCGCCCCACACGATCACCGGGTCGAACCGCTCCGGCTGCCCCGGGCGCCGCCGCGCCGACGCCACTCACGCAGGCGGGCATCCTCCCGCGGTCGGCGAGCCTTGCCGGAGCGAGCATGCACCGGGCCGTGGCTCGGAGCGGGGGAGTGCGCCACGGTCGCAGCATCTCCCCGCGGCCCGCCGCCTCTCCCCGTCGCGCGCGGTCCCGCGTCACGCCGGTGCGCGAACGCACCGGCCATCCCATCCGCGTCGGTCGTGGCGCCGGGCAGGATGGTCCCAACTCGCGCGGCCCCGCGCCGGCGCCGGGCACCGGCACTCTCACCGGAATCAACCCGAGCATCGGCTTCCCGGCCATCGGGCCGGACCCGGGGCCGGGGCCCGACAGCGGCAACGCTCCGCAGCAGCAGGCTCCCCCCGCACCGGGGTCGGGCGGCGATGCCGGCCAGGGGGCGGGGGACGGGCACGGCCGTGGGCGTGGCCACCGCCGCAAGCACCGCCATCACCGCTGAGGCGGCGGCGCCGCCGTCGAGCGAGCGAGAAGAGGCTCCGACCCGATCGGGCAGCTACTGTGAGCTGGTGCCTGCGGTCGCCTTGTCGTGCGCGGCCGCTGATCTGAGCGTGAGAAGGAGCGACGGTTGGACTCCCTGAGGACCATGCGCTACGTGGCGCTGGCCGAGGCGACGAGCTTCCTGGCGCTCCTCGCCGCGACCTACGTCAAGTACCACGATCATGCGCCGGCGGGCGTGCAGATCCTGGGCCCGATCCACGGACTGCTGTTCGTCGGCTACGTCATCGTCGCCCTGAACGTCCGACCGCACGCTCGCTGGAGCACCCGGGCCACGCTCGGTGTGCTCCTGGGCGCCGTCCTCCCGTTCGGAGGCTACGTCGTCGATCGCTGGCTGGCGAGGCGCGCCGACTGAGGCGCGTCAGACCGGGCGGCGCTCAACGCACGGCGTGCAGGCCGACCTCGGCGCAACCCGCCTCGAGGGTGCGCAGACCGAAGCCGTCGACGGGGCCGAGCGCGCCGGTGCCCTCGAGGCCGTGCTCGGAGATTCGCCGTGCCGCCCATGCGATCACGTCGCCGGTGAACGTGTAGCCGTTGGGGCCGGTGAGCTCGGAGCGCGCGAGCACCGAGCCCTGCGCGTCGAGCGCCTCGGCGATCACGCGGGAGCCGGTACGCGCCCGCGTCGCGGCGTCCGGCCCTCCCGAGGAGCCCGGTATGAACCGCTTGGTGAGCGACGCGATGCCCTCGGTCAGGCCCGGCACCCGCCCGGCGAGCTCGCCCACCGCTGAGACCGCCTGCATTCCTCGCGAGAGCGGCCCGAACCAGCCGAGGTAGGCGTCGACCTCGCGCAGACCGGGCTGCAGCCGCGGCAGGGCGAAGTGCTCCGAGGCCCCGACGGAGACGCCGGTGAGCGCGGTGCCGCTCTCGTCGGTGGAGAAAAAGGAGCGCACCCGCGCGGCCCCGCGCTCGGTCACCAGGTGACCGTCGCGCCAGGCGAAGGAGGGAGCGAGCGCCACACCGGCCAGCGACGCCGCCGTGCCGCCGCTCATCGCCTCGCGCGGATCGACGCGGCCGGTCATGAAGTAGCCGACGTGGACCGCGGAGGCGGCACCGCCGGCGGCTTCGAGCGCGAGCGCGCCCGCGAGGTTGCCCGGCACCCAGTCGTAGCCGAAGGAGGTCAAGAGGCCGCAGGCGGCGGCCTGCGCCGCGCCGCTCCAGTGCTCGAAGACGCGCCGGATGAAGGGCGGCTCACCGGTCGAGTCGACGTAGTGCGCGCCGACGGCGATCGCGGCCTCGACCGCGGCCGCGCCCCAGCGGGCGAAGGGCCCGACGGTGGAGACGAGCACGTCGCCGCGCTCCACCAGCGCGCGCACCGACGCGGGGCGGCTCACGTCCGCGGTGGCGGTCTCCAGGCCGCCGCCCAGGTCCCGAGCCAGCCCGTCGAGCCTCTCGGCGCTTCGTCCCGCGAGCACGGGCCGCGCGCCCTGGGCGACGAGGGCCTCGGCCACCAGGCGACCGGTGTAGCCCGTCGCGCCGAAGACCACGATTCGTCCGCTCATCGACCGGACCCTACCGCCCACGTTCAGGCCGTGGGGGACCGCGCGACCCGACGTACAATCCTCGCCAGCCATGGCCGAACGCCGCCTGCCCGGGCTCGAGCGCGTGCTCGGAGTCAACGCCCTCTTCTCCACGGCCTACGGCAACGTCGGCTCCTCGATCTACTACGCGCTCGGTCTGGTCGCCTCCTTCGCGCTCGGGCTCACGCCGATCGTCTTCCTGATCAGCGGGGTGATCTTCTACCTGACCGCCGCCACCTACGCGGAGGCGACGGCGATGTATCCCGAGGCCGGCGGCTCCTCCTCATTCGCCCGCCATGCGTTCAACGAGTTCTGGTCGTTCTTCGCGGCGTGGGGGCAGATGCTCAACTACGTCATCACGATCGCCATCTCGGCGTTCTTCGTCCCCCACTACATCGGAGGGCTGTTCTGGGGGGCGCTGCGCCACTCGCCGGGCGACGTCATCTGCGGGATCCTCATCGTCGCGCTGCTCAGCGCGATCAACGTCGTCGGCGTCAAGGAGGCCGCGCGCCTGAACATCGCGCTCGCCGTCACCGACTTCGGCACCCAGCTCCTGCTCGTGGTGGCGGGCGCGTTCCTCGTCTTCTCGCCGCACACGCTGATCCACAACGTCCACCTCGGGACGGCTCCGCATTGGAAGGAGTTCCTCGTGGCGATCCCCGTGGCCATGATCGCCTACACGGGGATCGAGACGATCTCCAACATGGCCGAGGAGGCGCAGGACGAGACCAAGACGATCCCCATGGCCATCAAGCGGGTGGTGATCGCCGTATTCGCGATCTACGCGGCGCTGCCCGCGGTCGCGCTCTCGGCGCTGCCCGTGAAGTGCGACGCAGCCGGCCGGTGCCAGACGCTGCTCGGGCTGCCGGAGGAGAAGGGGGGCTTCGCCGGGGACCCCATCCTCGGCGTGGTCAAGCAGCTTCACCTCGGCCCGCTCCAGCATGCGGGGGAGATCTACGTCGGCTTGCTCGCGGCGACCATCCTGCTCATCGCCACGAACGCCGGCATCATCGGGGTCTCGCGTCTCGTCTACTCGATGGGGCTCCACCGCCAGCTCCCCGACCGCATCCGCCAGCTCCATCCCCGCTACCGCACGCCGTGGATCGGGATCCTCGTCTTCGGGGCGATCGCCTGCGTGACGCTGATCCCGGGGAAGGCGACCTTCCTCGGCAACCTCTACGCGTTCGGGGCGATGCTCTCGTTCACGATCGCCCACCTTTCGGTCATCCGGTTGCGCATGCGCGAGCCCGACCGGGAGCGTCCCTACCGCGGCCCGGGGATCCTGCGCGTGGCGGGGCGGGAGCTCCCGCTGTTCGCGGTGCTCGGCGCCCTCGGGACGTTCCTCGCGTTCGTGACGGTCACCGCGCTCTACCTCGACGTCGCGGCTGCGGGCGTCGGCTGGTTGGTGATGGGCGTGGCCGTCTACCTCGTCTACCGCCGCCGCCAGGGCCTCGATCTCGTCACCACGAAGAAGGTGGCCATCCCGCAGTCGGTGGTCGATCGTGAGGCGGAGTACGAGTCGGTGCTCGTAGCCTTCGACGAGTCGAACTACTCCTCCGCGGTGCTCGCCACCGCCCAGCGCCTTGCCGCCCGGCGGCGGCGCGGGATCCACGTGCTCGTGACCATCGTCGTGCCGAGCTCCAACCCGATCGGCGCCTCGCTGCCCGCAGCCGAGTCGGCCGCCCAGAGCATCATCGAGCAGGCGCGGCTGCAGGGCGGCCGGCGCGTCTCGGGCCACTGGGAGAAGGTCCGAGCCGGCCAGGGCGGACGGCGGATCATCGACGAGGCGCGCGAGCTGCAGGCCCGCGCGATCGTCATGCCGATGCCCCGCCGGGGCGGCGGCTCGCAGTTCGGCAAGACGCTCGAGACGGTGCTGAGCGAGCGGCCGTGCCGCGTCATAATCGAGTCCGATCCCGACCAGGTCGGCGGCCACCGCGACGAGCCCCACCCGCGCGAGCCGGTCGAGGCCTAGTACCTTCGCTCCTCTGCCGATGACGCCCCCGCCTCGCCTCCGGCGCACCACCACGAGCGTCCTCTCCATCTTCATGATCCTGATCGGCGTCGCGCTGGTCGTGCGCACGCTCGCCGAGGGCGGCGGCGCGCTCGCCCTCGGGCTCATCCTCGGCGTCCTCTTCGTGGCGGCGGGCGCCGGCCGGCTCGTGCTTCAGGCCCGCGGAACGTGAACGAACGCCGGGTCTCGGCGCGCGCGCTGTTCGCGGTCGTCTACACGGCCTCGATCTCCTCGGTCTACTTCGCCCTCGGGGTGGTGGCGCACCGCGCGCTGGGGCTCACGCCCGTCGTCTTCCTCGCCGTCGGCGTCCTCTTCGCCCTCGCGGCCATGACCTACGTGGAGGGCGCCTCGCTGCACCAGGAGCGAGGCGGCTCGACGGTCTTCGCCCGCTACGCCTTCAACGAGCTCGTCTCCTTCGTCGCCGGCTGGGTGATCCTCCTCGACTACGCGATCCTCGTCGCCGTCACCGCCCTGGCGGCAGCCAACTACCTGGCGGCCTTCTGGAGTCCGCTGGACGACGGCGTGCTCGAGATCCTCATCGCCCTCGGCATCGTCGCCTTCGTCGCCTGGGCCAACGTACGCGGACTGAGCGTCAGCCGGCTGCAGCGCCGGGTGGTCATCGCCTACGGGGACCTCGGGCTCCAGGCCATGGTGATCGTGCTCGGGCTCGTCCTCGTGCTCCACCCCGGAGCGCTCCTGCACTCGATCCACCTCGGAACGACTCCCTCCTGGTCGAACCTCCTCTTCGCGCTCACCATCGGCACCGTCGCCTTCACCGGCCTCGAGGCGGCGGCGAGCCTCTCGGGCGACGTCGTCACGAGCGTCCGCACGCTGCGCCGGCTGCTCGGACGCGGGAGCGCGGTCATCGTCGCCGTCTACGTCGGCATCGCGTTCGTGGCCGTCAACGCCCTGCCCGTGCGCGGTGGCCACACGGAACTGGGGGATCGCTACGTGAAGGCTCCGCTCCTCGGAGTGGTCAAGGCCTTTCACCCGCACTGGCTCGCGCAGGCCCTGACCTACGTGGTCGCCGCCGTGGCCGTCGTCGGTCTGGTCGCCGCGGCCAACTCCGCGATGCTCGGGCTCTCTCGCGTCGGCTACTCCCTGGCGACCAACCGGCAGGTTCCGAGCCTGCTCGGGCGCCTGCACCCCGAACGGGGAACGCCGTTCGTCCTCATCGTGCTCGCGGCCCTGCTCAGCGCCGCCCTCGTCCTTCCCGCCGACGTCGAGCTCCTGGTGGGGATCTACGCCTTCGGCGCGCTGCTCGCGTTCACCATCGCCCACGCGTCGATCATCGCGCTGCGTGTCCGGGAGCCCGACCGGCGCCGTCCCTACACCGCGCCCCTGGCGATCTCCTTCCGGGGGAGGAGCCTTCCGCTCACGGCCGTGGTCGGCGCCTTCCTCTCCGGCGCCGCATGGCTCAGCCTGCTCGTGCTGCATGCCGGAGCCCGGTACCTCGGCACCGGGTGGCTGCTCGGGGGCCTCCTGCTCTACGTCGGCTACCGCCGCTCCGACGGCAAGCCGATCCTGGCGCGCGTGACCGTGCCCGAGACCGCCCTGCGCACCGAGCCGACCGCGTCGGAGTTCGGCTCGATCCTCGTCCCCGTCTTCGGGCGGGCGATCGACGACGACATCGTGCAGACCGCGGGGCGACTGGCCGGGGACGAGCATGACGACCTCGAGGAGCAGGGCGCCGTCATCGAGGCGCTGTGGGTGTTCGAGGTGCCGGTAGCCTTGCCGCTCGACGCTCCGCTGCCCGAGGCGCAGCTCCAGCGCGCCCGTCAGGCGCTCGCGCGCGCCAAGGCGGTGGGGGAGGAGTACGAGGGCGTGGAGGTCGCCACCGCCACCGTGCGGGCCCGGCAGGCCGGCCAGGCGGTCGTCGACGAGGCCCGCCGGCGCGGGGTGGAGGCCATCGTGCTCGGCGCCGAGGAGCCCTCGCGCATCCGAGGCGGCGCGCGCCTGGGCGGTGCCGGCGGACCGCTCGACAACTTCGTCGGCGAGGTGACGAAGTACGTTATTCGCAAGGCGCCGTGCCGCGTGATCCTGACCGCCCCGGCGGTGGAGAGAGCGCCCGCGAGGAGCACCGACTCGAGCACCGACGATGGCGCTTCGCGCGGCTCGAGCGGGGAGGCGGCGAGGCGCTAGAGTCCCGCCTCGTGTTCGTCCTGATCGTTGGCGCCGGGCGTGTCGGCTCGGCGGTGGCCAAGACGGCGCTGGGGGCGGGTCACGAGGTCTCCGTGCTCGACCAGGATCCACTCTCGCACGAGCGCCTCGACCAGGGCGCGCCCGAGAGCTGGGAGGATCGCGGCGGGCTCTTCACGGTCGGCACCGCGCTCGAGGTCGAGGCTCTGCAGGCGGCGGGCATCGCTCGCGCCGACGTGTTCATCGCCTCGACCAACGGCGACAACACGAACCTGGTGATCTCGCAGATCGCCCAGCGGCAGTTCGAAGTCGCTCGTGTCGTGGCCCGAGTGCTCGATCCGGGCCGGGCGCAGTGGTACGCGGAGCAGGGGCTCCAGACCATCTGCCCCACCCAGCACGCCATCGTCATGCTCGAGGAGGCGGCGCTCGGGTCCTAGGGGACCGCGCGCGCCGGGAGGAGCCAGTACGTGTACGCGATCATCGCCGGCGCCGGGAAGGTCGGGTGGAACCTCGCCCGCGAGCTCATGGCCAAGGGGCATGAGGTGACGCTGATCGAGGGCTACCGGCGGCGCTACCTCTTCGTCGAGCAGGAGCTCGAGCACGCCGTGCAGTACGGCGACGCCACCGAGCTGTGGGTGCTCGAGCGCGCGGGCATCTCGCGCGCCGACCTCGTCATCGCGGTGACGGGCGACGACGAGGACAACATGCTCATCTGCCAGATGGCCAAGGAGAAGTACCTCTGCGAGCGGATCGTCGCTCGCGTCAACAACCCGCGCAACCTGCAGACCTTCAAGCTTCTCGGCATCCGGCCGGCCGTCTCGGCCACCGACCTCATCCTCCGCCTGATCGAGCATGAGGTGCCCCAGTACGGGCTCGTGCACCTCCTGGCCCTCGAGGGTGAGCGCCTGGAGATCATCGAGCTCGAGGTCACCGAGGGCGCGCCGGCCGCCGGCGCTCGGGTGAGCGACGTGAGCATGCCCGAGGGCAGCCTCATCATCTCCGTCCTCCGCGACGGGTCGGGCTTTGTGCCCAAATCGGACACCGTCATCGAGACCGGCGACGAGGTGCTGCTCATCCTCGACCCGGGCCTCGAGTCGGACATCACCTCGGTCTTCAGCGTCAACGGGGGTCGGTCCGGCTAGGCGGCACCCCGCCGCCGGCTCAGGCCTCGACGGACACGCCGCGTCCGAAGGCCACGTGGTCCTTGATGTTCGCGGCCGCCGGCTTGGGGTCCGGGTAGAACCAGGCGACGTCGTCCACCGTCTCGCCGTCGGTCTCGAGCGAGTAGTAGCTCGCCTCGCCCTTCCACGGGCAGGTGGTGTGGGTGTCGCTCGAGCGCAGGACGTCCTGATTCAGCGACTCCGGCGGGAAGTATTGGTTCCCCTCGACCTCGACCGTCTGCTCGCTCTGGGCGATGGTCGTTCCGTTGTAGACGGCGCGTGGCATTCGGCTGCTCCTGTGGCGTGATGGTTCGGGTGCGTTCATTGTGCCCGGGGGCCCGTCTCCGCCCACCCGCGCGTGGATCGCGCCGCCGGCGGTCTCGAGCGTCGTGGTCTCGAAGTCGTCGAACATCGCGGGTCAGCCCCGGGTGAGGACGGCCTTGCCCCGCACGCGGCGTTCGCGAAGGGCGTCGAGGACGCCCGCCGTCTCCTGCCAGTCGCGCACCAGCCCGAGGTGAGGGTCGAGGCGCCCGTCGGCGACGAGCCCGCGAGCGTGGCGAGGTCGGCGCCGAGCTCCTCCTCCGGGCCGGCGTGGACGAAGAATCCGAGAACCTTGGCCAGCGGAGCGGAAACGAAGTCCGGAAGGGCGAGCTCGGCGGGGCCGCCGCCTACGCCGTAGAGGGCGGCGGTGCCACCGGGCGCGAGGCGGTGCACCGCGGCGTGCAGCACCGGTCCGCCGACGCCGTCGAGGACGAGGTCGAACGGTCCGAGTGCTTCGTCGTCGAGAGAGGTCGCGACCTCGTCGGCGCCAAGATCGTACGCCTCCTGCTCCCGCGCGGAAGCGCTCACCTGGGCGGTCACCCGCGCGCCGCCCGCGGCCGCGAGCTGCACGGCGAACTGCCCGACCCCTCCCGTGGCTCCGGTGACGAGGACCCGCCGGCCGAGGAGCGGCCCGCCGATGCGCAGGGCGCGGAGCGCAGTGAGGCCGGCGATGGGCAGCGACGCGGCCGATGAGAAGTCGACGCCGTCGGGGAGCGAGGCCACCCGGTGGACGGGAACGGCGACCCGTTCCGCCCAGCTCGCACCGTCGACGATCCCGACGACGCGGGCGCCCTTCCGCGGGCCGCTCCCGTCGGCGGCTGTTCGATTGACCACGCCGGCCACATCCTGCCCGGGACGCCAGCCGTCGGGGCGCTGCTCGAGGAGGGAGAGCTCGCCGCGGTTGATCGCAAACGCTCGAACCTCGACGACGAGCTCGCCGTCGGGCTCGGGCTCGGGCAGGTCGGCGGCCAGACGCACGCCGGCCGAGGCAGAGGAGTCGGTGACGAAGCCGCGCACCATGCGGGTCTTCCCCGTGGCCGGGACGGCGACGCGCCGAACTCGAACGCTCGCACCCGGTGCCCATGGATGTGCTTTGGTTGATGCCTTCGTGACGCTCCCCGACGCCTCATCCCCTTCCGAGGTGTGCACCATTGCCGCGACGCTGCGGGCGTTCGTCGAGGGGACGGGGGCGCTGCGTGCGGTGTTGCTGCTCGACCGGGAGAACGGTGCCGCTCCCCTGATGATCGACGTGAGCGCGGGCGGCGTGGTGGAGACGACCGAGGGCGAGCAGTCCCTGGCTCTGGACGGGAGCGAGGCGATCTTGGCGGCCTCGCTCGAGCTTCCCGAGCTGCGGGCATTCGGCGCGATGGACCTCGACGTGCAGGCGGGAACGCTGAGCGGTCCGCTGGGAGCCCTCGACCACGTCGGTCGCGCCGTCCGCGACACCGCCGCGCTATTCCCCGGGCGGAGCGTGCTCACCGTGGGAATCGAGACCTCCGATCCCGAGACGCCGCTGTTCCTCGCTGCGCGCCGGGGCGAGCCGATGGTCTTGGTGCTAGAGGACGCTCAATACGAGCTACCCGCGGGCTTTCCGGCGGGGTAGGGTCTTCCTCCCTGGCGTCGTCTACGAACAGACGTTCGCCTCCGTATCGGACGGAAGCCGTTATCCTTGGCCGCTTTGCGGGGTCGTCTAATGGCAAGACGCGTGCCTCTGGAGCACGTTATCGGGGTTCGAATCCCTGCCCCGCAGCTCTTCTACGCCGCCGCCTGCTCCGCCCAGTCGCGGTACAGCTGCCAGTAGGCGCCCTCGGCGGCGATGAGCTCGTCGTGCGTGCCCTGCTCGACGATCCGCCCGCCGTCGAGCACGAGGATTCGCCCGGCGTGGCGGATCGTCGAGAGGCGGTGCGCGATCACGAACGCCGTCCGGCCGGCGAGCAGGCGACGGAGGCCCTGCTCGATCCGGGCCTCCGTCTGGATGTCGACGTTCGACGTCGCCTCGTCGAGGACGAGGATGCGCGGGTCGGCGATGAGCGCGCGGGCGAACGCGATGAGCTGGCGCTGCCCGGCGGAGAGCTGCGCGCCGCGCTCGCCGACCTCCGTGTCGAACCCCCGCTCCAGGCCGGCGACGAAGTCCTCGGCACCCACCGCCCGGGCCGCGTCGGCGATCTCCTCCTCGCTCGCGTCCGGCCGCCCGAAGGCGATGTTCTCCCGCACCGTCCCGCTGAACAGGAAGGCCTCCTGGGGCACGATCCCCATCTGCGACCGCAGCGAGGAGGCCCTCACCTCGCGCAGGTCGTGCCCGTCGACGCGCACACGGCCCTCGGACGGGTCGTAGAACCGGGCGACGAGCTTGGCGAAGGTCGACTTGCCCGCGCCGGTGGCGCCGACGAGCGCGACGGTCTGGCCCGGCGGGACGATGAGGTCGACGTCCCGAAGCGCCCAGGCCGCGTCCTCGCCCTCGCCGTAGCGGAAGGAGACTCCCTCGAAGCTCACCTCGCCGCGCACCGGCCCGAGGTCGCGGGCATCGGGGGCGTCGCGCAGGTCGGGCTCCTCGTCGAGCAGCTCGAAGATCTTGTCGAGCGCCGCCATGCCCGACTGGTAGGTCGTGTAGAGCTGGGAGAGCTGCTGGATCGGGTCGAAGAAGTTGTTCAGCGCGGCGATGAAGCCGACCACGACGCCCACGCCGATCCGCCCGTGCAGCAACTCGAACCCGCCGACGAGCAGGATCAACACGGTGGTCAGCCCGGAAAGCAGCTCGACCGCCGGGAAGTACGCGGCGTTCAGGTTGACCGTGGTCATGTTCGCGTCGCGGTTCTCCGCGTTCAGCTCGGCGAAGCGGCGGCGGTGGCGCGGCTCCTGGCCGAAGGAGCGCACGACGCGGATTCCGGAGAACGTCTCCTGCAGGTAGCCCGTGATGGCCCCGATCCGCTCGCGGGTGAGCCGGTAGGCGTCGGCCGAGGCGAGGCGGAAGAGGAGGCTCGCCACACCCAGGACCGGGAGGATCACGAACGTGAGCAGCGCGAGCTGCACGTCGAAGAGCAGCAGGATGACCACCGTTCCCACGAGCGTCAGGGAGGACTGGAAGAGGGTGGTGATCCCGTCGCTCACGAGCTGGTCGAGCGCCTGCACGTCGTTCGTGAGGCGGGAGATGATCACGCCCGCCCGGTTGCGCGAGTAGAAGGCGATCGACAGGCTCTGGAGGTGGCGGAAGAGCTGCAGGCGAAGGTCCTGCAGCGCGCGCTGGCCGACCCAGCCGACGAGGTAGGTCTGGGCGTAGGTCGCTGCCCACCCGATGAGCGCGGAGAGGACGAAGGCGAGCACGATCCAGTCCAGCGCGGCCAGGTTGCCCTTGGCGATCCCCCGATCGATCGCGAGCTTGGCCAGCGGGGCGGGGGCGAGCGTCGCCGCGGTGGCGGCGAGCAGGGTGAGGAGCATGAGCGCCACGCGGCCGCGGTAGGGACGCAGGAGCTCGAGCAGCCCGCGGAGCTTGCGCCCACGACCCTGGGTCTGACGCAGGCGCCGCCGCAGCTCGGGCAGCCGCGCCGCGGGGCCCGGGGGAGCGACCGCGCTCACAGCCCCACCACCTCGGTCTCGACCGGCTTGCGGGTGAGGAAGACCTGGTCGGGCAACCCTTTCTCCACGATCTCGCGGTAGAGCGAGTCCTCTTCGATGAGCTCCTCGTGAGTCCCCTCGGCCACGACTTGGCCAGCCTCGAGCACGACGATCCGGTCGGCCAGCGCGATCGTCGAGAGCCGGTGAGCGATGACGAAGGTCGTGCGCCCGGCGCCCGCCGAGCGCAGCGCGCCCTTGATCTGCTGCTCGGTGGAGGCGTCGACCGATGAGGTGGCGTCGTCGAGGATGAGGATGCGCGGGTCGGCCACGAGCGCCCGCGCGATCGCGAGGCGCTGGCGCTGGCCGCCGGAGAGGGTCAGGCCGCGCTCGCCCACGAGGGTGTCGTAGCCGTCGGGCAGCGCGGCGATGAAGTCATGGGCCTGCGCCCCACGGGCCGCCTCCTCCACCTCCTCACGCGTCGCGTCGGGACGCGCGTAGGCGATGTTCTCGTGCACCGACGCGGAGAAGAGGAAGGGGTCGTCGTTGACCACGGCGATCTCCCGGCGCAGCCCCGCCGGGTCGAGCGCGCGGACGTCGACTCCGTCCACCAGCACCGCTCCCTCGCTCACGTCGTAGAGCCGCGGCACGAGCGAGACGAGCGCCGTCTTTCCCGAGCCGGTGGCGCCGACCAGCGCGACGGTGGTGCCGCCCTCCACCACGAGGTCCACGTCGCGCAGGGCGGGTCGTCCGCCCTGCTCGAAGGAGAGCGAGACGCCGCGGAGCTCGACCCGACCCGGCCCGTCGGGCAGCGCCACCGGGTCCGCGGGCGCCTCGATCTGGGGGGCCCGGTCGAGGATCTGGAATACACGCGCGCCGGAAGCGGTGGCGCGCTGGGCGGCGCCGAGCATGACCCCGAGCGTGCGCATGGGGGAGATGAGGCGCAGGAGATAGGTGTAGAACGCCGCGAACGCGCCGATCGTGAGCGAGTGGTGCACGACCTGGCGGCCGCCCAGGAAGAGGATCACCGCGAGGCCGAGGCTCGGCACGAAGCCGATGAACGGGTTGTAGAAGGCGCGCAGGCGCGTGGCGTACATCGACTGGGTGAAGACGCGCGTGACGCTCTGGCCGAAGCGCGTGAGCTGGCGGTCCTCACGCGCGAAGGCCTTGACCACGCGCACGCCGGAGACGTTCTCCTCCGCGTCGGCGGTCAGCTCGGCGATACGCTGCTGCACCTCCTGCAGCGCGGGGCGCGAGAGGTGCCCGTAGCGCCAGGCGATGAGGACGACGAAGGGCACCGGCGCGAGCGCGAGCGCGGCGAGGCCGGGCTGGCTCGCGAACATGAAGGCTGCGGCGATGCCGATGGTTAGCACGGACTGGGCGATGAAAATGAGCCCGTAGCCGAGGAAGAAGCGCACGGCCTGCAGGTCGACCGTGGCGCGCGACATGAGCTGTCCGGTCTGCTGGTGGTCGAAGAAGCCGAGCTCGAGCGACTGCAGGTGGCCGTAGACCCGGTTGCGGAGGTCGTACTCGACGCCGAGCGATACGCGACCCGCGACGATCCGGCGCCCGACGCTGAACACGAGCCCGAGCACCGAGGCACCCACGATGAGGAGGGCGAGCCGCACGAGCGCGTGCGCATCGTGGTGGACCTTGGCCGCGTCGATCGCGCGCCCCGTGAGGTAGGGAATGGCGCTGATCGCGAGCATCGCGCCCGCGGCGAGCAGAAAGGACCACGCGACCCCTGTGCGATAGGGACGTAGGAATCCGAGCAGCCGACCAAAGGTCTTCACTTCATAAAGTGTAGTAGGGCCGCTCCGGCCCCCGGGCTCGCGCGCGTGGGCGCGCGCCATACTTCGGGGCGGCATGGGCATTGGCGCCGGACTGTGCGACACCTGCCGCCACCAGCAGGTGGTCGGCAACACGCGCGGCTCGAAGTTCTCTCTCTGCCGCCGCTCTCGCAGTCAGCCCGAGTTCCCGCGCTATCCCCGTGTTCCGGTGAGCGCGTGCGCCGGGCACGAACCGGTCGCAGACGTCGCAACGCGCGCGAACGCGTCATGACCGACTCCGCCGAGCTCGAGCACCTGCGCGCCGAGGCCCGCTACCACCGCGAGCGCCGCGACCTGTACCACGCCAAGATGTACGGCCCGCGAGCCACCGACCCGGCCCGGATGCGCGAGCTCGAGCGTGCCTGTGACGCGGCCGAGGCCCGGCTCGCGCACGCCGAGCGCCAGGCCGCTGCACCACCCGCCTCCGACGCGCCGTCGTAGCCCGAGAGGCTTTACACCATGGGCACCGACTCCGATCCCACGCCCGAAGATCTGCCTGCGCCCGCACCGTCGAGCGTCTCTCCTGACCTCGTGCGCAGTGACCGCTGGCAGCTCACCCCGGGCGAGGACGTGATCGACCCGGCCACCTGGGCGGGCTCGGTGCCCCACGTGAACGGCATCGCCCCACGGGTGCGCCTCGGCCACAGCCGGTGGTTCAACCTGCTCTGGTTGCTCCCGATCGGCTTCGGGCTGCTCATCGTCGCGGTCGCCGTGGCCAAGGGCTTGCGCGGTGAGCCTTCGGTGCAGCAGTTCATCAAGCGGTATCCCGGGACCCTCGCGTCGTCGCATCCCGAGGCGACGACGGGCTTCCCCGGCTGCGCCCGCTGGCAGCACTTCTTCAACCTGTTCTTCATGGTCTTCATCATCCGCTCCGGAGTCCAGATCCTCTCCGACCATCCCCGGCTGTACTGGACCCGGCACTGCACGCCCGGCCGGGACTGGTTCCGGATCCAGAAGCCGGTGCCCTCCGACCCCTTGTGGACGGCCAAGCAGGACTCGATCAGCCTCCCGGGTCAGGTCGGCCTTCCGGGGCTTCGCCACTCGATCGGACTCGCCCGCTGGTGGCACCTCGGCGTCGACGCCCTGTGGCTGCTGAACGGCGTCATCTTCTTCGTCCTGCTGTTCGCCACCGCCCGGTGGGAGCGCCTCGTGCCGACGAGCTGGGACGTGTTCCCCAACGCCCTGTCGGTGCTGATCCAGTACCTCTCGTTGAACTGGCCGACCGGGTGGCTGGGTGGCCTACAACGGCCTACAGCTGATCGCCTACTTCATCACCGTCTTCATCGCCGCTCCGCTCGCCCTCATCACCGGGCTGGGCATGTCACCGGCGCTCTCGACACGCTTCAAGCGGATCAGCAGGATCTTCAGCATCCAGACGGCACGCTCGCTGCACTTCCTCGTGCTCGCCTGGTTCCTGGTCTTCATCGTGCTTCACGTGACCTTCGTGTTCACCACCGGCCTGCTGGTCAACCTCAACCATGTCTACAGCGGAAGCAACGACGGCAGTTGGATGGGGTTCTGGCTCTTCGCCGCATCGATGGTGGTGGTCGTCGTCGGGTGGGTCGCCGCCACGCCGTTCACCATCCGCCACCCTCGCGTCGTGCAGCGGATCGGACAGGCGATCGTCGGTCCGCTCCAGCACCTCTTCGAGCACGTCGACCCCAAGCCTGGGCAGTACAGCGAGCAGGACATCTCGCCGTACTTCTGGCACAACGGGCAGTATCCGGACTCCGACGAGTACAAGGCGCTGTTCGACGGCCACTTCGTCGACTACCGGTTGCGGATCACCGGGCTGGTCGACAGACCGGTCGAGCTGGATCGCACAACTACGGGCGTTACCCCACCACGAGCAGATCACCCAGCACTTCTGCATCCAGGGATGGTCCGGCGTCGCCAAGTGGGGTGGGGTCTCGATGCAGACGATCGTCGACCTGGTCGAACCGCACCCCGAGGCGAAGTGGGTCGTCTTCTACTCCCTGGGCGAAGGCGCGGACAAGGGGGTCTACTACGACGCGCATCCGATCGAGCATATGAGTCACCACCTCACGATGCTCGCCTACGACATGAACGACGAGCCCCTGTCGTTCGGGCACGGCGCCCCGCTGCGGCTCCGCAACGAGATCGAGCTCGGCTTCAAGCAGGTCAAGTGGATAGCTGGTATAGAGTTCGTCGCCCACTACTCGGAGCTCGGGAGCGGCTACGGCGGCTACAACCAGGACCACGAGTTCTTCGGTTACCGGCAGTCGATCTAGTGTCGTGATTCTCAAGTTCGGCGGCAGCCTCGCGGCGTCTCGACGCGTCCGCCGCCACCCACGGACTCGCCCGTGCCACCAGCACGGCCTTTGCCCGTGGCCGTCGCCGGACCCGCCGAGCCACTCGCGACGCTGCTCGCGAACTATCGACTCACGACCTAGTGGCCACCGCGCCGTACGTCGGGCGAGCCCACGTGGAAGTGGCGCCACGCGAGGTAGCCGGCGAAGACGAGGAGGGCGATGCCGACGCCGACGACGCCGACGTACCTGAAGATCCGCTCGGCTGTCGGGCCGAGGAAATAGGCGAGCAGGCCGACTGAGGTGGCCCAGCCGGCGGCTCCGAGCGCATTCCAGAAGAGGAAGACGTGCCAGGGCATCCGGTTGATCCCGGCCAGCCAGGCGGCGGCGATCCGCAGGCCGGACACCCAGCGGCCGAGAAAGACGGCCTTGGGGCCGTGCTTGTCGAAGAACGGGCCGCCCTTCTCCAGGACCTGGCGGCGCCGCTTCTCCATGAAGCCGGGCCGCTCGAGCAGCTTGCGCCCCCCGGTGCGTCCGAGCAGATAGCCGATGTTGTCGCCGACAATGGCCGCGACGGCCGCGACGATGATCACCGGCCCGACGTGGAACTGACCGTGGTTCGCGAGCACGCCGGCCGTGATGAGAGCGGTCTCTCCCGGAACCGGCACGCCGAGCGACTCCGCGCCGACGAGCCCGAAGAGGATGAGGTAGCCGAGATGGACGGGGAGCTGTATCAGCGCGAGCACGGGCGCGCACTATGTAGTAGTGGGCTGGCGCGTCCCGAGTGCGCCTTCAGCCCCTCGGACTCGCGTCCGCCGCCCCGCCGTTGCGGGGCAGGCGAGAGCCGACCGAAGCCGCGCTGACACCGGCGCCTCCGGTCGATGGGTTGGTGGTGCTCGGCAAGACGCGCCGTGCGGTCGTGTACGTCTGGGTCTGCCGCCAGATCTGGAAGCCGTAGTCCCAGATGCCCCGGTGAACGGTCGCTGATACGAACCGGCTGTTTCCCGTGTAGATGCCGACATGGCCGCCGCCGTCCCAGAAGACGAGGTCACCCAGGCGGAGCGGACCTCTGACGGGGCGCCCCTGACGCATCTGGGCATACGAGCTGCGCGAGAGGTGAACGCCGAAGTGGGCGTACACGAAGGACGTGAAGCCCGAGCAGTCGAACGAGCGTGGGCCGTTGGCTCCGAAGACATACGGGACGCCGGTGAATCGCTTCGCGTAGCTGACGACCCGAGCGCCCGTGACCGTTCGATGAGTGCGCCCGGCGCTGCCGCCGCTGGTCGCGGCGCCGTGTGCTCCGGTGCTGCCGGTGGCGACGGGCGCGCCGGCAAGCGCGCTCAAGCTCAGGCCCAAGGCCACAAGGGTGGATACCCGCACGAAGATCTCGTCCTCTTTCGAAGGCCTCCGGGGTTAGCTGACGGGCTGGCGCGGAAAGAGCCGGCGCCTTCCGCGACCAAGCGCGGAACTAGCCCCAACAACATGGGTCCCCCGGTCCCCGGGATCGGCCCGAGGATTCGGCGTTGCCGCACCATACCCGATCGAACGGAAGCAGGTGCTTCCGCGAGAATCGTGCAGCGACCGGCGATCAGCGCGCGAAAGTGCCGGGCGAGCCGTCCGTGCAGGATGAGTGGTGTGGGGTTCCCGGTGTTCCGCCGGATCGAGGCGACCCGAGAGAGAGCCGGCTGCCTGGGCGGTTAACGGGACGGTCGGCTTGCGCGCCGGGGCCGTGTGGCTCCCGTCGCGCGATGCCGGTTGACTTATCTGTGGTGCGCGGCTGTGCGACTTGACGGTGCCTCGACTGCCGATGTAGCACAGCCGACGCTTGACCGCCGACGCTTGACCGCCCTCCGAGCCCGTCGCTTCAGCGGTACTTGGTTCCCGCCTTGGAGATCCCGCGACTGATGATGTAGGCAAAAGAGACGACCGTGATCAGGGTCCACACCAAGTTGGCCCGGAAAACGTCGTGCTGGAGATTGGAGGAGTCCACGACCGCACCCGCGATCAGCAGGCCGATCACCGTCAGCCCCCAGACCGCGAACTCACTGGTCTTGAAGAAGGCCTTGGTTTCCGGCGTGTGAATGTGCCGTCCAACCGCCTGCGCGGCGTCAGAGGCACGCTCCCCAGTAGTCGGGCCTTGCGGCTGGCCGTAGCCCTGTTGCGGCTGGCCGTAGCCCTGCTGCGGCTGGCCGTAGCCGCCCTGTCCCTGCATGGGGGGCTCACCGGCAGGGGGTTGACCGTACTGGCCAGGTGGAGTGCCTTCCATGGGAAAGCTCCTTTCGTTGAGTGTTGGCGCTACTCACGTTCACAGGAGCCGTCTCTGAGCGGGAAGCCATGATCACGCGTAGTGGAGACGCCGCCGACGACGGATTGAAGCGCTCAGTTAGAACGACCGACACGATTCTGGAGGACGCCGTGGCTAAGAACCTGTTTCAGAACGCGCGGAGGTAGCGCTGGCAGATGATGGCGCAGCCGAGGTGCATGAAGGCTTCGTGGATCTCGGGGCGTCGTTCCCAGCGCAGGCGTAGCCGTCGGAAGAAGT
>JAABUJ010000368.1_pt1 | contig 92160 bp, 83 predicted proteins | sample 5559131 | NCBI WGS metagenome assembly JAABUJ01 (sample SAMN10711875, study PRJNA513366) | rock metagenome | isolation source: Antarctica rocks | place: Antarctica: Victoria Land, Mt New Zealand nord | collected 2016-01-07
GGTGGGGATGGTTCTACCACTATCCTGCCAGGCTCCCTCGCACCTTTCTCTCCTTCACCACGTTCTGCGCCTGTCAAAAACCATTACCACCCCTTGTTTAGGGCCGGGGGGTGAGGGTGCGTCGAGGTGCAGACTGTCCGCCCATAAACCTGAAACGGCATGGGGTTGGGCGTTCTATTCGCTGGAGTGCTCGGCAGGCTCAACGTGGGTCGCCAGGTGAAGGCGCCGATCCGCCCCGTAGAGATGGATCTTGCGCCGGCCGGTGGCGTCGATGCCCACCAGGTGCGGTTCAACCTCCATTTCCGCCCATGATGGGTCGAGGTTCTGGGGTGTAATCGGGTGCATGGTCTCGGCCAGCGTATAGTCACCGTGATGCGTTGCCATATACTCCTGTAGTTTCATGGTCTTCTCCTTGCAGCGGGGCGAGCTGGGTGGCTGAACTACGTATACTCCGCCTCCCGCGCAACGACGGCCTGTGCCAGGTAGGACTGCTCATCGCGGTGGTTATGGCCGGCTGCCTCCTTGCTGCCCAGGGTGCAGTACAGATGCGTGGCGGAGCAGCCGGCGCACTCGACTTGAATGGTGGCATGATCGATCTGGTACTCCTGTTGCAGCATGCTCCCCAGCCGCCCAAGCAGTGGGTCGCACTGGCTCAGCGGCCGATCCTCGACCTGCACATGCGCGGAGAGCGCCAGCATGCCACCGGCAATCGACCAGACATGGAGATCGTGTACGTCCCGCACTTCAGGTTCACGCACCATGTCACGCACCAGCTGCGCCACATTCAAGCCCTTGGGCGTGGCCTCCATCAGGATATCCACCGTTTCGCGCAGGATCTGCCATGCTCCCCAAGCGATGAGCGCCGCGATGAAGAGTGAGATCAGCGGGTCAGCCGGATACCATCCGGTCAGTACGATGATCACACCGCCGGCGATGACGCCCACCGCAGCGCCCACATCGCCAAAGACGTGCAGCATGGCCGCGCGCACATTCAAGTTGGTGGCGCCCTGGCGACGAAAACCAAAGCCGATATAGAGGTTCACGACAATCCCAATCGCGGCCGAGACGAACATCAGCCAGGGCGTCACCTTCGCTGGATGCTGAAAGCGCTGCACAGCTTCGTAGCCAATGACCAACACGATCACGATGAGCGTGACAGCATTGGCCAATGCGGCCAGAATCCCGGTGCGATGGTACCCGTAGGTTTTGTTGGAGTTGGCCGGTCGATCCGCCTGTACCGTGGCAAACCAGGCCAGCCCCAGAGCAATGATGTCGGTCAGCACATGCCCCGCGTCGGACAGCAACGCCAGAGAGTGGGAGAGAATGCCGCCCGCTAGCTCGACCAGCAGAATAAGCACAGTGAGGGCAAACGCCGTCCGCAGCGTCTTGCCGGCGAGATCCTGGTGGTGAGTGTGGTCGTGGCTCCCACTCACGATGTGGCCTCCGGCGGAATGGTTCTCACTCCCACACAATCACGGAACGCAGGGTTTCGCCGGTGTGCATGGCGTGGAACGCTTCGTCTGTGTCCTCCAGGCGGATGCGACGCGTGACCAGGCCATCTAGATCCAGCGCACCCTTGATGTACCAATCCGAGAGCATGGGGAAGTCGCGCGACGGGAGGCAATCACCGTACCAGCTAACCCGCAGGGATCCGCCCCGGCCAAAGAAGGTGGGCAGGTCGAGCTGGAGCGTATTACCGGGCATGGGCACACCGATGAGCACGCAGGTTCCCGCCAGATCGCGGCACCATAGCGCCTGCTCCAGCGTGTCCGACCGTCCCGCGGCTTCGAAGGAGAAATCGACACCATTGCCGCCGGTCAGTTCCTTTATACGCTCCACCGGATCGGTTTCGCGGCCGTTGATCACATCGGTGGCGCCGAACTCTTCGGCCCACTCCAGCTTATTGGCCGCGATATCGACACCGATAATCTGGCGGGCGTGGGCCAGGCGTGCGCCCTGGATCACGCTGATGCCCACACCCCCGCAGCCAAAGACCGCGACCGTGCTGCCGCGCCGCACGCCGGCGGTGTAGAGCGCCGCTCCCACGCCCGTCATCACGCCGCAGCCGATCAGCGAGGCTTGAGCGGGGGGCACATCGCGCGGCACGGGAACGGCCTGTGAGGCGGCGACGACGGTGTGAGTACAGAAGGTGCCGATGCCGAGGGCGGGCGTCAAGGTGAGCCCATCGGTGGTGTGCATGCGCGGCTCGGCATTGAGGCTGGCCGAGCAGAGGTGGAGCAGGCCAATCTGGCAGAAGCGGCAGAGGCCGCAGGGGGCACGCCAGGCCAGGACCACATAATCGCCCACCCGCGGACGTTCCACTCCCGGCCCTACCGCCTCGACCACACCGGCCCCTTCGTGGCCCAGGAGATACGGGAACTTGTCGTCGACGTCGCCGTCCTTATACATCAGGTCGGTATGGCACACCCCGCTGGCCTGAATGCGAACCAACACCTCACCGGGACCGGGATCGTCCACGATGAACTCCTCGACCGCGGTAGGGCCGCCCGCGGTTCGAGCGATGACACCCTGTGCTCGTACTGCCATGGAATCCCTCTCTTTCATCAGCGCCCGCGTCACTGTGTGCGTCACGCACGGCGTACTATCCCATGATAGGCTGCAAGCCGGGACTTTCTTCGATCATCGGGATGGGAATCTGTACCGCAGCCGGCGGAACACGCCGTTCGGTGGTACAATCTTGCTGCACGCAGACCATCTTTATGTAGACTGCAGTTCAAATTGAAGGGGAGGTTGCTCAATGACAGTCCACGCTGTGCGTACTCGCAGGTCGCTTCGCTTGCTTCGTCTGACCGTGCCGGTGGCACTCGTCATCTCCGCCCTGGCCGCGGTCGTATCGGCCGGCTCGCCTCATACGGCTCAGGCCGTCTCGGCCGCAGTCACCTTTGGCCGGCCAACGACCGTCAGTGTGGGCCAGGAAGGATTTGAGCCTGACCTGCGCATTGCATCCACCTCCCAGACCAATAGCTCTAACCAGGTCACCATCCCTGCGGACTCGCTGGTCAGTAGCGTACCGAACGGTTTCGCCACCAGCATCAGCTTTATGTGGCGGTCGCTGGACCACGGCCAGTCGTGGCGCCTGGCGCCGGCCAGTTCGGCGGACGGCACGGGTAAACTGCCCACCTGCGTGGGCGGTGGCGACACCGAGCAGATTTTCGACAGCATGGATCGACTGTACTTCAACGATTTGCAAGGGCTGACCAACTTCAGTACCAGTCGCTCGACCGATCTGGGCCAAACCTTCACGACCGACTGCACCAGCACCATCAACACCGGTGTGGACCGCCAGTGGTACGCGGTGGACGGCGATCCCCTGAACGGCGGGCATATCTTTTTGGCGTATGACCAGGTGGCGCAGAGCACCGGCGCCGATATTGGCTGTGGTCAGGGACAGAATGAATTGGTGGTGGCTCAGTCGCCGCCGGCCGGGGCAGAGGCCACCGCCGCTACCACGGCAGGGCTGCAGTTCGGCCCGTCCAATCGTGCCAGTTGTCAGGAAGGCATCATGGGCAACGATGAGGTGAGCCCGCATACCGATCCGGTGAACGGCAAACACTACGTCTTTGATGTGCACGACAACTCCCAGTTCAACACCGTGTTGATGCTGCGCTGTGGGCAGGTGGCGAACCCCGATCCGAATAACAGCACGAATACGACTGGCCTCTCCTGCGTGTCTCCGCTGGGCCAGGATCAAGTGGTGTACTCCAATCCGGGCGTCACAGTGGGACAGGACTTCGTAACCATGGCGATTGACCGCTCCGGCAACCTGTACGCAGTGTGGGCTCAAGCGCCCATCGCCACCCTGGGACAAGCAGCTCCCTGTGGAGGACCACAGCCTTCTCCCACGCCGGCCTCGCCCCCGCTGGGCGCTATTTGCGGCCCAACCAAGATCATGCTGGCTAGCTCGACCGACGATGGTAAGGATTGGTCGCCGCCAACTGACGTCACCGCGGGCAACAGTGGGCTGGATAACGGCACCAACGTATTCCCCTGGATCACCGCCGGAGACGATGGTCGGATCGATATCGCCTGGTACGGTACCACCACTACGCAGTTCAATCCACCACCCTCGACCTCCAAGGCGCCTCCCCCCTCCCCACAGTTTGGCGCCGATACGCTGGTGAACGCGGACTGGCAGGTATACATGGCGCAGAGCCTCAACGCCCATGCCAACGCGCCGTTCAGCTCGTCTCCCAGCCAGCCGTCGTTCACCATTAACCAGGTCACCGAGAAGCCCATTCACTACGGCAGCATCCAGACCGTTGGTGGCAGCGGCGACCGTACCTCCGGTGACTTCTTGAAGATCCGAACTGGGCTAAACGGTGAAGGGAACATCGTGTACGTCGATTCGGCCAACGACACCGATTTGGGCCAGTCCTTCTTCTCGCGCCAGAACGGTGGACCCAGCCTGTATACCAGCGTTGGCTCGGTCCCGACCTTCCCAGCCCCGACCGGTACCGTGACCGATCAGCCCTGCAATTCGTCCAATGTCACCACCAGGGATGATGCATCGTTCGATGCCGCCGGTTTGATGAACAGCCAGTGCGGTACGAACCTCGATATTCAGAGTTCGCAGGCGAGCCTGGATCCAGCCGATCCCAGTATGATTCGACTGGTCCTCAAGGTGGCCACGCTCGCTTCGCTGGCGCCACCGACGAACTCGGGAGGCACGGTAATCGATTGGCTCATCGCCTGGCATCAGCCGTGTGTCCACAACCTCAATGCGACCACCACCCCACCGGCCCCCGCCTGTACTACCGATGGGCATGTGTTCTTCGGCTACATGGAGTCGGTGAACGGCGGGCCACCGACCTTTTACGACGGCCACTCAAGCTCTGTGCCATCGGCCTTCACCACCTACCCAGGCTTGAATCAGCTCACCTCGACCGGCGTCAACGGGGTCTGCGCCTCGTCAACCGCGACGAACTGCTATGATCCCACGACCGGTACCATCGTGATCGACGTGCCGCTCGGCGACGTGGCCAGCCCGTCCGTGGGGAGCACGCTGTACAGTATCACGGCCAGCACGCTCACGCTCCAGGCTCCGGGCAACTCGAATAACACCCAATGCGCCTCTAATCCACCACCCGTTCCCAATACGGGCAGCGGCAATAACTGTGGCGTGCTGTTCAACACCATCGACTCGGCTCCGGCCTACGATGCCCTGCTGAGCACCAGTAACCCGACCTTCAGCCCGGTTCGGGCGGCAGTTGCGCACCACGCGCATGGCGGTGTAACGCTGCACTGGCGAGTGAGCCAGAGCAGCACCCTGACCGGCTTTAACGTCTACGCTGGTACGGTTTCCGCGAAGCATCGACTGAACGCCCGCCTGATCGCGGCTCGTCCCGGAAAGACCGCGTACGCGTTCCGGGTGTCGCATGGCAGCGCTCGTGTCTTCTGGTTGCAGACCATTGGCCCCAACGGAGCCAGCCAGCTGGTTGGACCGCTGCGCTGAGTGAGTGACTCAAGGCGGTTTCAGGGGCCGGTGCAGCGCACGCTGCACCGGCCCTTCGCACTCTGCGGCTGGCTCAGAGTGCATGCAGAATACGCCAGTCCCATTTGCGTCGTAGGCGTGGATGTTGCCATCGGGATCAATCGCCAGACTGTGATATGCTCCCCTGGCGTTCCTCAAGCCGAGTCAGAAGAGGGACGGATATTCGAGACGCTCATCCGCGATAGTGGCTATGATGGAGTGAGTGAAAGCCGCAACGACCTCGTTGTGGTACACACGGGAGGGGCGGAGGCTCGGCATGGCGGTTGCGTCCGCGGGACTTACAATCGAACGGTTCTTGGCGCTCCCGGAAGAGAAGCCCCCGCTCGAATTTGCCAACGGAGTGGTTACTCAAAAAGTGTCACCAAAGGCGCAGCACGGCGTGCTGCAGGCGGAACTCATCAAGCGGCTCGATCATGCGGGTTTGCCTGGACGGGTGGCTCGTGCCATTCCAGAGCTTCGAGCAACCTTTGGCGGGGCCTCGCGCGTGCCCGACATTTCGGTCTACCGCTTGACTCGCATTCCTCGTGATGCGCGCGGTCGGATCGTCAATGACTTCTTCGAACCCCCGGACATTGCCATCGAGATTGTCTCGCCGGGGCAGAGCCCCAATGCGCTGGTACGGCGCTGCCTCTGGTTTGTGGCGCAGGGTGTTCAGGTGGCGCTGCTGGTCGACCCTGACGATGAATCGGTGCTTGCTTTTCGCTCAGACGGTCGGGTAGACACCTGGCACGGAGCGGATCGGATTGACCTGAGCGAGGTCCTGCCGGATTTCGAGCTCACTGTGGAGCAGCTTTTCATGTCCCTGCTTTAGGTGTAGGGTAGCAAGGAAAGCTCTGCCGTCAGCGCCGCGTTCACCAGACCAGCTATAAAGGAGCGCGGAGGGATGCCATGCGAGCGGAACCGTGAGGGAGCGATCCGGCGGGCTGGGACGTTCGGCCTTTGAGCTGAAGGTTTTCCTGGAGAGCGCTCCCGAGGTGTGCGCCGTGTGCCGGTTCGTGGCCGGCGCTCTGCGGCGCCAGATCGACATTCTGTTCTACGAGAGCGTGAACGACGTGCAGACGCGGGACCGCATCCGCCGGGCGGGCGGTGTCTGCCGGTATCATGCCGAGCTGGTATCGGAGCAGGCCGATGCCCTGGGGACGGCCATCATCATGCAGGACCTGCTCAACAACGAGTGGCGTGCACTGGAGGCCGGCACGTTTGACCACCCAGGCGGTCCGTCCGGGCGGTTCGGGCGGCTGCTGGACGGTGGGCGCCAACCGGCGAAGCGCATGCCCTGTCCACTCTGCGAGGCGGAAGGCGAACTGGATCAGCGTACGGTCGACAGTCTGCTGGAGGCGCTGGGCAATGCCGAGTTCGCCGCTGCCTTTGCCGGCGCCGCGGGGTTGTGCGTGCCGCACTTCCATCTGGCCTTCGAGCGCTGCAAAGACGAGTCACAGTGGCGGCAGGTGCTGACCAGCCAGCGAGAGGCGCTGCACCAACTGGCCGAGGAGCTGGGTGAACTGGCCCGGACCTACGATTACCGGTCGCGCGTGAAGCCCACGGCGGACGAGGCGCGAGCCTGGCGTCGAGGCTTGAGCGTGTCTTCAGGCTGGCTGGAGGAGTAGCTAACGCCCCAGCAAGCGCCCGGCAGCGACGCCGAGCAGCGTCGCGCCTAGCGCCAGGAACAGACTGGCCAGGATGTTGGCCAGAGCGCGGGCCGGTTCGTTGTGTTCCATCAGCCGTACGGTTTCCAGCGAAAAGCTGGAGAAGGTGGTGAACCCACCCAGCACGCCGACCAGCAGAAAGACGCGTCCCTCCGGACCGATGCGGCCCAGCTCATTGGCCAGCGTGGCCAGTAGGCCGATCAGAAACGAGCCGGCGACGTTGACCATCAGCGTACCCCAGGGAAAGGCGGCGCCAAAACGGGTTGCTGCCCAGAGCCCGACGCCGTAGCGAGCGCCGGAACCGAGTGCCCCGCCCAGCAGAACGAGCAGCAAACGCATGAAACTACCTCTCCTGAACCGTGGTGCACGGCCGGCGCCGTGCCGCAGGAGAAGCCATCAGCCCATGAAAGGGGCGGTTTGCCGGGCTGGCCGGCGGGCGAGCCTCATCGCCGTCGCTATATAAAGGATAGCAAGCGAGCATCAAGCACCGCGGCGGGCAGCGTTGCCCGACGGTTCTGTGGCGAGTTCATGAGGTGAGCCACAATCCCGCGATGGCCGCCACCAGCATCAACGGTGTGGTCAGGATCCCGATGCGAAAGTAATCCCAAGTAGACACTTCCAATCCCTTGCGGCGCAGAAAGAAGAGCCAGATGAAGGTTGCCAGTGAGCCGAGATGAGTCAGGTTGGGACCCAGGTCGCAGCCCAGGATGGTGCCGTACACCAGATTTTGCCGGATGGCGGGGGCCACGTGCAGCGGTTGGACGGTATGGACCATAACCAGCGACATGGGGAGATTGTTAATCAGGTTGGAGCCCACCGCGGTGCCCACCGTTGCCACCGCGATGGCGGAGAGGTGCGACCCGCCCGCGGCGCCGGCCAGGGCACGGCCCAGTGCCGCCGTAACCCCGCTGTTGTCCAGCCCCTGGACCACCAGCAACATGCCGGCAATAAAACCGAAGATGGGCCAGCTGATCTCTCGCGCCAGCCGATGTGCGTCGAGTGCGCGGAGCCGGAGCAGATTAAGGCCGAGGGCAGCGGCGCCGGCCAGGGCGACCAGACCCAGCGGCGCCTGCAGGGCGGATGCGATGAGATAGGCCACGGCCACGGCGGCCAGCAGCGCAAAGGTGGAAACGAGACCGGGGCGCTGCACCGGATCGGGCAGCCGCTCGAAGCGTCCACGCAGCCCGCGCCGGAACAGGATCAGAAACACCAGCAGGTTGACGACGATGACCAGCAGGGCGGAGAGCCAGAGGTGCGCGACGTAGGCGCCAAGCCCCAGGTGGAAGCCATCCGCCACGATCACGTTGAGCGGGTTGCTGACCGGTAGAGCGATCGAGGCGGTATCGGCAATGAAGGTGGTGGCGAAGACAAAGGGCAACGGATCGAGCGACAGGCGCAGCACCAGTGCGTAGACAATGGGGGTGAGCACCAGTGCCGCCGAGTCGTTGGCAAAGAGTACCGAGATCAAGGCGCCCAGCGCGAAGACGGCGACATAGAGCCCCACCACGCGGCCGTGAGCCAGGCGCGCCACCGCCGCGGCCACCAGATCGAACACGCCGGACTGGTCGGCCAGGCCGGCAATGCCCATCATGCCCAGGAAAAAGAGGAAGATGTTCCAGGTTCCGCCCTCCAACCGAACTGCGCCGGCCGGCGATACCAGCCCCAGGAGCAGTACTATGGCGGCGCCGAAGAGCGAGGCAATCCCCTCGTTCAGCCCCCGTGGCCGGGCGATCACCAGAGAAAGCGTTCCCAGCGCCACGGCCACGGCCTCTACCGCATGTAGCGTCAAAGGTGGTACCGTGAGGTCGAAAGGCGCCTGCGGGGACCGCTCTTACTGGGCTTGCGGCCCGGCTGCCTCGATGTTTGCCGCGACGTAGCCCGAGAAGTTGGTCTTGAAGTTGTCGGCGAACATGGACGCCAGCTTTCTGGCCTGCCGTTCGTATGCATCGGTATCCTGCCAGGTGCTCTTGGGCCGAAGGATCTCGTCCGGAACGCCTGGAACGTGCTCCGGCACCTGGAGACCAAAGATTTCGTCGCGATAGGTGGGCACGCCGCGCAAATCGCCGCACAGGGCGGCACGCACCATGGCGCGCGTGTCGTCGATATCGATCCGGCTGCCGGTGCCATAGGCGCCCCCGGTCCAGCCGGTGTTGATCAGCCAGACATCGCTGCCGTGCTGGTCGAGTCGCTCACCCAGCATCCGGGCGTAGACCGTGGGATGCCAGACCAGGAAGGGAGCAGCGAAGCAGGTACTGAAGTTGGGTTGCGGCTCGTTGATACCTTTCTCGGTGCCGGCCACCTTGGCCGTGTAGCCCGACAGGAAGTAGTACAGGGCCTGATCGCGCGAGAGCCTGGCGATCGGCGGCAGCACGCCGAAGGCATCGGCGGTGAGAAATATTACGTTCTTGGGATGCGCGCCTACCCCGGAGAGATCGACCCGCGGAATAAAGGAGAGCGGAAAGGCGGCACGCGTGTTTTCCGTCAGGGACGCATCGTCGAGTTCGAGCTGGCGGGAGTGCGGGTCGATGACCACGTTCTCCAGCACTGTGCCGAAGCGATGCACCGCCGAGTAGATGAGTGGTTCGGCCTGGGCCGAGATCCGAATCGTCTTGGCATAGGAGCCGCCCTCGAAGTTGAAGATGCCGTTATCGCCCCAGCCATGCTCGTCGTCCCCGATCAGCGTCCGCTCTGGATCGGTCGAAAGGGTGGTCTTGCCAGTGCCCGACAGCCCAAAGAAGAGGGCGACATCGCCGGCCTGGCCAAAGTTCGCCGAGCAGTGCATGGAGAGCACGCCCCGCTTGGGCAGCAGGTAGTTCAGCGCGGTAAAGATCGACTTCTTGATCTCACCGGCATAGCTGGTGCCGCCGACCAGCACCAGGCGCCTGGCGAAGTTCAGCAGAATAAAGACCTCGGAGCGGGTGCCCTCTTCCTCCGGCCGGGCCAGGAAGCTGGGCGCGTCGATCACGGTGAACTCCGGCTGCTGGTCGGTTTGTACCCCCTCGGGCGCACCGATGAACATATTGCGCGTGAAGAGACTGTGGTACGCGGTCTCGGTGATGATGCGCACCGGAAGGCGGTAGTGCGGGTCGGCCACGGCGTATGGACTCTGGACGAAGAGCTCTTTGCCGTCCAGATGCTTGAGCATGCGTCGGTAGATGGCGTCGAACTGGTCGGGGTCGAACGGCTGATTCACCGTGCCCCACCAGATATCGTTTTCGCTCCCCGCTTCTCGCACCACGAACTTATCTTTGGGCGAGCGGCCGGTGTGCCGGCCGGTATGAAAGACAATCGGCCCCTGCTGGGCGATCAGACCCTCGTGGCGCCGCACGGCCTCTTCATAGAGCGCGGGCGCCGTCAGGTTCCAGTACACTCGTTCCGGAGTATCAATGCCGTCTGATTCCAACCCGTGTGGGGTTCGAAGTTGTACCATGCTGTCCCATCCACCTCGCGATACATCATCAGCACGTAGGGGCCGTACCCCGTTCGGGGCACAAGTTGGCCCTATCCGGCCCGCCCTGCCTTCCATTCTGCCACGTTCACCTGCTGACATAGTAGATTGCAGGATTCGCGCCTCTCCGTCGGTGGATATGCTGCTTCCCCGCACTGGGTACGCGCACCGAAACTATCATGTGCAGATTAGATCGGTCCGTTACAGAAATGCCCGATGCCTCGTTATTGTATGTAGGCACTTTTGTGCTCCATGTGGAAGCAACCGAGGAGGAAGAAAACGATGTCTGCACTACGCGTATGCTCCAGGCCGGCAATTGCCTTGCTGTTCGTACTAGCAATGGCGCTGACGGCATTCCCGGTTGGCGGCGTGCCAACCGCGCTGGCCGCAGCCAGCCTTCAGATATCCCAGAGTACCGCCGGCGCCGGTGATCCCATCGTCGTGGCCGGCCACGGTTTCCACCCAGGCGATGGCGTGGTGATCCGGGTCAATTTCGCAGCCGTGGGTGGATCCCACCCGATCCAGACCTCTGCCGCGGTGAACAACGCCGGGAATTTCCAGGCGGCGTTCACCATTCCGGACGGCACCGTGCCGCAGATCTACAGCGTCACGGCGCAGGATTTCCATAAAGACGTGGCATCGCAGCAGCTTAAGGTCTTGCGTGTGATCACGGTCAGTGTCGGCGGCCAGACTCAGACCTTTCCAGTCCGCGCCGGGCACAATTTTTACGTGCGCGGCACGGGGTTTCTGGCGGGAGACCAGGTCAATCTCAGCGCCATCTTTCCGCTGTATGGCGGCAACTCGTTCACCGAGAACAAAAGCGCTCAGGCGGATAGTCACGGCAGGTTCAACGATCTGCTGATGACGGTGCCGGCGACGGCGAAACCAGGAACGGTGACGCTGGTGGCCGTTGGTCAGCGGAACAAGGCCAAAGCGAGCGCGGATATCAATGTGGTGTATCGGCCCGCGATCGCTCTCGATGCAGCATCGGTTCGGCCTGGCTCCAGTATCACGGTATTGGGCAGCGGCTTTGTGCCGGGCGCTTCCGTCCAGCTTTCCGTCACCATTCCACGCAGCAATTCATCCAGCGTGACGCTGAACAAGACCGCCAGGGCCGACGGCAACGGCAACTTCAGCACACCCCTCACTCTGCCCGCCTCGGCTACTCCCGGCGCCTACACCCTGACTGCCACGGGGGCCGTCTCCGGAGCCCATACATCGACTCAGCTCAAGGTATCGGTCCAGGCGACGGTCTCCCTGAATCCGGATAGAGTGTATCCGGGTGGAAAAGTCCTGGTCTCTGGAGGCGGCTACAGCAGTGATGTCCCGATCACGATTACAGCCATGCTGCCGGTCTTCGGCGGTGGGAGCCGGACCGTAACCGTCACCACTCGAACCGGCCCCAAGGGGGACTTTGCCAAACATCTGGGGATTCCGGGGAATACCGCTGCCGGCCTGATCACTGTCACGGCGAAGGGGCCGCACGCACAGGTCAGTGCGCATTTGCAGGTACTTCATCTCGCCTCTGGGGTGACTGTTACCCCCGCCTCGGTGATCCCTGGCTCCGCGGTGAGCGTGCATGGCACGGGGTATCTGACCGGCGTTACGGTCGACATTGGGTTGCAAGTCACGCTGACCAACGGCAGCAAGAGCACACTCTCCACATCCGCGACCACCGATGCGCAGGGGCGGTTCACGGCAACGCTCCACATTCCGGCCGATGTGCGCGCCGGATCATACTCAGTGGCCGCCCGAAGCACGGCCAGCGGCCGTACCCGGTCGACCACGCTCTCCATTGTCCGAGCATCGAGCCATCTGGCGGTGGACCCAGGCGTTGCCTCGCCAGGACAGGCGGTATCAATCCTCGGTAACGGCTACAGTGCGGGCGTCACTGTAAACGTCAGCGTGGCCTTCTCGCTCTATGGTGGCGGGAACCGGACGGTGACGGTCGCGGCGCAGACCAACGGCAGTGGACAGTTCTCCACCCATCTCGCCATTCCAGCCAATGCCGCGGCCCAGCAGGCCACTGTGGTGGCACAGGGGCCGAGCACGCGAACCACTGGCGTCCTGTCTGTCCGGCATATCAACGCGACGATCCAGACATCCTCAGCATACACCTCCCCGGGAACGACCATCAGCGTTACGGGTAACGGGTATCTGGCGTCCGACCGGATCGCGGTCAGCGCGGTGGTGAAGCTGCGAGACGGCTCCTCCAAGACACTCACCGCGTCTGCCGTCACCGATAAGAACGGCCGCTTCACGGCCCAACTCCAGATTCCGGCTAACGGCACCGCCGGCACGTACAGCATCGTCGCCAAAAGCACCCTGACCGGCCGCGCGCCGACGGTGCGACTGGTGATCGCCAAACTCGCTCCGTCTATCGTCGCGGTACCCGCCACCGCGGCGCCTGGAACGGTCGTGACCGTAAACGGCTTCAGCTTCGCGCCAGGGCAGGCCATCACAGTCTCGCTCAATGGACAGAAGGCCGGCACGGTCACCACCAACAGCGCGGGCAAGTTCGCCGCCAAGATCACGGTTCCCAGTTCCGCGGCCTCGGGCACCTATGCCATCACGGCCGCATCGGCGGCCGGCCGCACCGCAAGTCTGAAGCTGGCCGTGCAGCGCCAGGTGGCGACCCACTTCTACTTTGCGGCGTTCTACACTGGACGCGGTTACCACGAATACTTGAACCTGCTGAACCCGTCGGGCACACAGGCCCAGGTGACGATTACCTACCAGCCCACCGTCGGGGCCACGCACACCAAAAGTCTCACTGTAGGCGCCTACAGCCGGCTCACCGAGGACGTCAATGCCGACCTGGGAACCCACGTCTCAGCGGGAGCTGTAGTGGCGGCGGACGTGCCGATTGCCGCCGAGCGCCTGGTGCGCCACGGCACCGATTTCACCGGTGGTCCCGGCGTCACCAGCCCCTCGACCATCTGGTACTTTGCCAACGGCAACACCGATCATCGTTACCGCGAATTTCTCGCCATCGAGAACCCCAATAGTGGTCCCGTTCAGGTAGCCGTGCACTTCCTTCCCACCCATCACCGTGCCTTCACCATCTACCGGAACGTACCGGCAACCTCACGGACCACGGTCAAGGTGAACACGTATGTGCACAACGATGCGGTCGGGGCCATCGTGACTGCGAACAGCCCGGTGGTGGTGAATCGCACTATTTACATCCACCACGGCATAACCAGCAAGATCGGTGTGAAGGCTCCCCGGACTACCTGGTACTTCGCCGGTGGCCCGTCGGATCAAAGTGCCCATCACTGGATTGGCGCCATCAATCCGGCCAATCATGCGGTGGCCATTACTCTCCACACCTACGGCCCCAACGGTCAGTCGCTCGGAACCGTGCAGGGTCGGCTCAACGCGTTTGGTCGGGCAGGCTACCTTATCAACAAAATTGCGCACCAGACCAACGCAGCCGTGGTCCTCGTGTCTTCCGGTCCGATCGTCGCCGAGCAGACGACCTACGCGGGCCGCATGCACGATACCTCCACCGACACCTTCGGGGTGTATGCTCCGGCCAAAACCTGGGAGTTCGCCTCGGTGAACACGCAGGCCGGTGAAGCCGATGTGTTGACGCTGTTCAACCCCGCTCTGACTCCGATCTCAGTGGTGGTTCAGTTCATGAACGGCAAAGTGATCGAGCGAACCTACATCGTGGCGCCGTTGAGCCAGCAGCGCATCGACGTAGGCAGCGTCGCGCCCAATCAGCAACTCGGGTTGGTGGTGACCTCGAACAATCCGCTGGTGGTGCTCAACCGCGCCTTCGCCAACAACCGGCTGGGATCGGAAACCAGCACGGGTATTCACCTCTAGCCCACCTCTCTCTCTGAGGGCCGAGGGACCGCACCGGTCTCCTCGGCCCTCTTTTTTTCTGCGGGAAGGTTGGTGATCCAGGGCAGTAGGACGCACTTACCCTGGAGGGGTGGCTCGACTGATGGCCGTCAACGACTGCCGAGTTTGCTCGGCGTCTCGGTTCGCGCCCAACTGCTCGAATATGCGCAACGCGGCGTGGAAGCGGTCATGTGTCGCCGGGTCGCCCAGCGCGGCCAGCCGTTGCCCATCTACCTGCAGCAGCCGAGCCTCTGCATACGGAGACGCCATCTCCCGCGCCGCCGCCACCCCTTCCTCCAGGCTGCACGCGGCCTCCGACCAGCGGCCCGCGTGCAGCGCAATCGTGGCCCGCACCCGAAGCGCCTCCACCAGAAAGAGCCGCAACCCCTCCCGCCGGATACGGAGCAACGCCCGCTCGATCAGTTCGGTCGCGTGCTCCACCCGACCCAATTCCAGCTGTGCCCACGCCAACACCGGCAGCATCGCTGTCACGTCGCACTCCTCCAGTCCGGGTCGATCGAGCAGGGGAGTGAGACGGGCTATGGCCATCTCCGGGTTTCCCCGCCGTACATCGAGTTCCGCCATCGGTGAGGCAACCCAACGGACAGCCTGCACGTCCCCGCTCTGCTCGGCCAGGGCCAGGCCTTCCTCTCCCACCACGCAAGCTGCCTCCCAGGCGCCCTCAGCCAGGAGGAGATGGGTCAGAAAAGCTCGTGGATATGGCCCATACACCGGTCGCTCGATCTGACCACTCAGTGCCACTCCTAGCTCCAGATCGGCCCGGGCGGCAGCCCAATCTCCCTGGAGTAGTGATAGCCAGCCGCGCAGACCGTGGGTGAACGCGAACTGAGCCGGGTCCCCCAGCTTCTCGACCAAGGGAAAGGCCCGCTCCATGCAGGTCCGGGCCTCCGTCAGATCGCCGCGTAGCATATGGATGTACGCCAGGTCTCGATGCGCCCGCAGCAGGGTGCCCAGGTCCTCGGTTCCCTCGTCAAGCGGAAACAACTGCTCGGCGACCCCTAGCGCGTCCTCGACCCGCCCCAGCGTCTGCAGTACGTTCATGCGCTGGGCATCGGCCAGCACCCGCGTGTGGTGGTCACCGCTGGCGCCCGCCAGCTCCGCGGCACGCTCGGCGGCCGCCAGACAGGCGCTATACTCTCCCGCTGCAAAGAACAGCTGACTCAGCGCAAGGTGCAGCACCAGGTGGGATGCGGGCGGGTCATCCTCGCCCAGCGATTCGAGCAGCGAGGCCACGATTGCGATTCCCTCCGGGGCGCTCCCGTGGCTGGAGTGAACCCAGCCTATGCGCGCCGTGGCCCGCACCAGGCTGGCCCGGTCGTCCATGGCCGCGTACACCCGCGCTGCCTCCCACAGCAGCGGCAGGGCGCCGGCAAAACGACCGGTCCGGGCCAGCACATGACTCAGCTTCTCGCTGGCCCGCGCGGTGTCCGCGTCCGGCTCGGCTCGCTCCAGCAAATCCAGGAGATCACGATAGTGGCGCTCCGCCGCGCCGCGCGCCTGCTGCGCCCAGGCCTGGTCACCCGCCTGCTCCAGATACGGCGCTGCCCTCTCCTGCACGTCGCTCCGGCCGTAGTGGTACGCCAGCAACTCCACCGACGCGCTCCGCTGCGTTTCCAGCGCCATGGCCACCCGACGGTGCAACGCCGCGCGCCGTGCCGCGCCCACGTCGATCTCCACGACCTCTCGGATGACGTCGTGCGGGAAGACATACGCCCGATCTCCGTCCTCCAGCAGCAGGCGTGCCCGGCACAGTTCCTCCAGCCCGGCGAGCATCTCGCTCTCCGGACCCGCGACCACCGTCAGGAGCAGCCCGCGTGGCACCTGCCTCCCGGCGATTGCCGCCGCCGCCACCATCTCACGCCCGCTCTCGGACAGCAGCGCGACCCGCTGCCGAATGCCCTGCGCCAGGTCCCAGGGGACTATCTCCCCACTGCCCGCGGACAGCGCCTGCGCGTAGCTGATCAGAAAAAACGGGGTTCCCCCCGCACGCTGCAACACATGCTCCGCCACCGCATCGTCCGTTCCAACTGAGCCAACCAGCAGGTCGTCGAGCAAAGCCGTCGCTTCCCGACCGCTCAAAGGACCGAGTGATAGCTGTTGCACCAGTCCGGCCTGGGCCAGGTCGCCCACCAGCACCGCGAGTGCGTCCGACGGCATCACGTCCGTGTCGCGATACCCGCCGACGATCCGTAGACGTCCGCCGGCGCCGCGCGCCAGAACCGCCAACAAATCCAACGCATCCACCCCCGCCCATTGGAGGTCGTCCAGTACCAACAGCGTCCCGGTCGGTTCGCGACCCTCAGCGGAGTCGCGATCGGCCGGTTCGACCGGGGTTGTCTGGAGGAACTGTGGGTCCAGGCGGACCTCCTGGGGTTGCTCCAACAACTCGGCGTCCTGCCGTCTCTGGACCTGGCGCAGGCGGTCACCATGGCGCAGGTGCTCCGGGCCGGGAATTCCTGCGTCGGGGCAGTCATTGGGCCGGGCAGAGCGGGGAATGCCCAGTCCCAGCCATCATCTTCGGTTCAGGCCCCTCCAGGTACCAGCGTGCCGCCGGTGGTCCGGGGAGAGCCGCCGATGAATTGACACGTCGTTCGACCTGTATGCACATACCGAGGCCCAGATCCGCGTGCCCCTCACTCTTGCTAGACGTCCTCACCACTGAGAAAGGAATCCCGTCCATGAAAAAGCTCGTATCCTGCTGGCCCGTCGTCGTGCTCGCCCTGCTCGGCGCTTCGCTCTCGCCCGAGTCCGCCCTTGCCGCGGCCGGACCCGGTCAGGCTTGTAACGTGCAAACGAGCACCTGCTACGCCTCGATCCAGAGCGCCATCAATGCTGCCGGCTCGGGCGCCACCATCGATATTGGCGTGGGCACGTATGCCGAGCATCTCTCCGTTGGCGCCAACCTCACCCTGCAGGGCGCGACCAACGGCAGCTCTGAGGTCGATGGCTCGGCCAATGGCACTGTTCTGACGGTGGGAACCGGAGCCACCATTACCATCGTCGATTTGACTCTCCGCAACGGGTCGAACTCGTTCGGCGGCGGCATCGACAACAACGGCACGCTCACGCTCAACAATGACACCATTAGCGGCAACCAGGCATCTGATGGGGGTGGCGGCATCTACAATGCGGGCGGTACCCTCACGCTGAACAATGACACTCTCAGTGGCAACTCGGCCGCCACCGGCGGCGGGATTGAGAACGACAGCGCGGGAGTGCTCAAGCTCGCCAACGTCACGATCAGTAAGAACACCGCCTCCAACGGCAGCGGCGTCTATCTGAACAACGGTAAATCGACCATCGTGAATACCATCCTGGCCGGGAATACCACGGGCAGCAGTGCCGGCTGTGGATCGGGATATTTCTTGGATTTTGGCGGTCACAATGTGCTGGACACAAATCCGAACGCTGGTAATTGTGCCAACCTCGGCAACGGTCAGAACGACCAGAAGGTAGCCAACCCGCTGGTGAACGGGCTAGCCAGCAACGGCGGCCCAACACAGACTATGTCCCTCCAGTCCGGCAGCGCCGCCATCGGCAACGGCCTGGCGTCCACCTGCGAGAACCTGCCCGGGGGCGATCTCGACCAGCGTGGTCATCCGCGCGCATCCAGCTCTCGCGGCATGTGCGACATCGTCGCCTTCGATAATGGCAGCTCACCAACCGCGGCTCGGCTCGTCGCGTTCACGGTCACCCGCTCCGGCCACACCGTCGTCTTCCAGTGGCGAATGGCGGCAACACGCGGCATCGCCGGCTTCAATCTACTGTCCGGCGCCCAGAGGCTAAACCGGCAGCTGATTCCGGCCCACGCCGGCCGAAGCTACCGCTACCACACCCAGTTCGCGGGCCACGGTCCATTCCGCCTGGAGATCGTCCTTACCGCCGGGACCAGCGTGGTTATGCGGCCGCAGTGAGTCCTCCCTCGCCCCGCGCCGGAGGGCGGCCCGTGCCGCCCAATGGCGCGGGAATGCCACAACCAGCGGGAAACACCGTTGGGCTGGCCGGGCGGACCAGACCCAGCGGGTCCCCCCCACTACCTAGACGATGTCGGGTTAACAAAACATTCCCCATTTGAGACACTGTCCCGGTAGTGGCCGGGTTCCACCCCGGCCAGCCCTCAGTGTCCCAGCGACGACACTCTCCCTCGCGCAACTTGTGCCCCGACTGGGGTACGGCCCCTACGAACCGCCCTCATTCCATGGCTCGCACGTCAGAGCACAGCCAGGATCGCTCCCGTCACCACCAGGAGTGCCCCGGTCCAGGTCATCAGTCCGGGACGATCGCGTGCGATCACGAGAACCAGCAGAACCGAGACCTCGCGGACTGTCGCCACTGGGCCGGCATTGGCGCGCTGGAAGGCCAGCAGGACCAGCAGGTAGGCGCCGATGGTACCGATGCCGATGAGAACGCCCGGTCGCCAGGCGTGACGCAGTCTGGACCACTCCCCGCGCACCGCGGCAGTCAGGAGTAGCCCCTCCAAGCCAAGGACCACCCCGAGATATCCAGCTGCTGACACCTGCCGGACGGCTCGGGCATCGACCAATGAATAGGCGGCGATGCAACAGCCGGTGAGCAGGGCATAGCCAACGGCGTTTTTCCGATCCGAATGGCGCCCGCCCGTCGCCACCAGCGTGAGGCCGAGGCCTAGGGCAGCTGCTCCGGCAAACGCCATCGGGTTCGCTGCTTGTCCGAGGACCAACCATCCACCAAGGGTGACGAGGAGCGGGGCTGTACCGCGCGCGATGGGATAGACCAGGGAGAGGTCCGCACGGCGGTAGGCCGCGGTCAGGCAGAGGACGTACGCCGTCTCTGCGATGGCGGAAAGGGCGATGAGCAAGAGCACGCCAACCGGTGGAGATGTCACAATCGCCGGGAGCAGAACGAGACAGCCCACGAACCCGGCAATCGCCATGGCGGCAACCCGATCTTCGACGTCGTGCAACAGACGGTTCCAACCGGCATGGAAGCCGGCGGCGGCCAGCACCAATAGCAGGGCGACGGGACTCATTTCAGCCTCCTGTGAACCTTCGCCCCGGAAAACCGCTAGGGAAGGGCGGGATCCCGCTCTCTCAGCATCAGCTCAATCGCCGGCAACGCCTCTCGCGTCGCCGTTATCCCCTGGTGGTAGCAAAATCGGGCGCCGAATATCGAGTTCGGATTCAGCCCGTTGAACTCCGGCCAGATGACGAGGTCCGCGTCCTGCGCGGGAATGGGTGGCCGGAAGGTCGCCGCACAGAGGCGACAGCTGAAGCGCAGTTGATCGCCCAGCCGGCCTCGTAGCGGTAGCCGCTGCCGGCCGATGCGCTCCAATGCGGTTTGGGTCCAGGGTCGCCGGCGAAGGATGCGCGGCGCGGCGTAATTGAAGCCGAGACACACCGTGATCGATCGCTCGGCGCCCATCGCATGGGCGACCTGATGCGGCGCCGTATCCAGCAGGCCGCCATCCAGGCAGAACCGCCCCTGCAGATGCACGGGACGCGCCACAAAGGGCAACGCGATACTCGCCTGGACGGCGGGGAGCACCGGGCCGCGATCGATCACCACCGGCTCACCGGTCGCCATATCGGTCGCTACCACGGCAAATGGCAGTGTGAGGTCGCTGAACTGCCGGTCGCCGCCGGCATCCAGCAGCATCCGCGAGATTGGGTTGCGCCGATCGAGACGCAGCCGCCCGGCGTAAAAGCGAAATAGGTCGAGCGGGGTTGCCTCGCGGGCTACCCGGGTCAGATACTCGGTCGGTAATCCAGCCGCCATGGCCAGGCCGAAGATCGCCCCGACGCTGGCTCCGACCACCAGATCGATCGAAACCTCCGCCTGGCGCAACACTGCAATCACACCAGCATGGGCGCAGCCGCGGATACCGCCAGCCCCGAGGACCAGTCCGATCCGCGGCCGGTCTCGCGGATCGAGGTTCGCAGCCATGGCCTCAGGCATTCTTGAGGGTCACGGTCTCCAGAATATTCGCCACATCTTCGGTGCGATCGATGGTTTGCTCGAGCAGGTTGTACACATCCTTCCACTTGATAATGTGGATCGGATCCTGGCTATGCTGAAAGAGATTGCCGATTGCTTGCCGAGAGACCCGGTCCCCCTCGTTCTCCAACTCGTGAATGCGCACCCAATGAGCCTCGGGGTCCTTCCGCGACTCCAGATGGTCGAACGCCTCCACCAGCTGCTGACCAAGCTCCAGCAGAATGGCTCCCAACTCTTGCGCCTCTGGGCTGATCTCATCGACCCGATCGAGCACAATGGTGGCCGCGGTTTCCTCCGCCAGGTCAATCACGTCGTCGACCGCGCCGGCCAGAGCGTAGATGTCCTCCCGGTCGAAGGGGGTGAGAAAGGTCTGATTCAGTTCCTGATGCACCCGGTGGGTAATCTCATCCCCCCGGTGCTCGAGATCGCGCAGCCGGGTATGGTGCTGCACGAACTGATCGGCGCTGCTGTTCAACAGCGTATTCAAGACCTTGAGGCCCTCCATGAGGTTCGTCGCGTTTTCGCGAAAGAGCACAAAAAACTGGCGCTCGGTCGGCACCAGGGAAAACGGCATGCCAGACTCCCTTACACAACAAGTAGCAACGCCCGAGTGTACCTGTCGCAGGCGCGAATCGCTACCGGACGATGTGATGAGGTGAGTAGAAAGGGCCGTTCGGGCTTTACGCCTGCGACTCGTGCTGGTCCCGTGGGTCGTCCTGCTCGTGTTGCACGGTATACACCGCGAAGCCCGATTTTGCTCGCTTGGCCGCATACATAGCCACGTCGGCACAGTGCAACAGGGTTTGCGAACTGAGCCCATGCTCAGGGAAGGCGGCGACACCGACGCTGGCGCCAATCTGGACCGTCTCGTCGCCAATCGCCACCGGCTGTCGCAGCGATTCCAACAGTTTCTGCGCCACGACCGTGGCGCCGACCCGCGGAGTTCCCGGCAAGAGCACCGCGAACTCGTCGCCGTTCAACCGGGCCACCGTGTCTGAATCACGCAGTAAGCCCTGCAATCGGCCGGCGACCTGTTTCAGCAGCTGGTCGCCCTGTTCCTGGCCCAGTGTATCGTTGACCTGCTTGAAGCGGTCGAGATCGATCAGGAAGACCGCGAGTGTCGTCCTGCTTCCGTGTGCCACCCCCAGTGCCCGTTGTAGGCGTTCCTGGAACAGGACACGATTGGGAAGGTCGGTGAGGGCGTCATGCAGCGCCTGATATTCCATAGCTTTTTCCGCCTCTTTACGTTCAAGGAACGATCCTATCTGGGCATTGACCGCGATCATAGCCTCCATCACCTGGTGATCCACGGGCCGGCTCGCCCGGCTAAAGAATTCGAAGATGCCATGCACCGCGCCACCCGTCACCACGGGGAAGCACAGCGCCGACTGCAGCCCCTCTTTGGAGGCCATCAGCGCGCGCAGCATGGCCGCATCGCTTGTTATATCGGTAATCCAGACCGGTGAGCGCAGGTTCCAGACCCGGCCCGGCAGATCGATGCCCGGCGCAATGGTCAACTGACGGCACAGCGCCTCAAATCCATGAATATCAAGGGAGTGCTCGTGCCAGACGGTACGGCAGCGCAGCACCTGATGCGTGCTGTCCACGTTCCAGAAGACGCCGGCGTCCCAGGCGCCATCGGTACACAGGGTTTGCAGCACGTGGGGAATGGTGTCGAGCAACGCTGGCGAGGCCTTCAGTGCCGTGGCCACGGCCTCCTCCAGGGTGCCCGAACGTTTGCGTAGCGGCGCCTCGGGCGCAACCACACTGAGATGGGAGACGTCGCGGGCCACGCTCATCAGTGCCTTGGGCTGTTTATCCGGCCCCAGGATGAGGGCAGTGGTGACACTGGCTGAAAAGCTGGCCCCATCCTGCCGCAGCAAGGTATACTGCGCATCGTTGCATACCCCCTTGCCCAGGGCCTTGCGCTTATCCTGGACGGCACGCGGCCGGTCTTCGGTGGCGATTAGCTCGAGGGTGCCCATGTGGAGCATCTCCGCGGGGGCGGCATAGCCAAGCATTTCCGCGGCGCGCTTGTTGGCCATGATGATGAAGCCGTACAGATCGCTCAGCCACATGCTATCGGGCGACGCTTCCACCACACTGCGATACTGGTCTTCGCTCTGCCGCAGACTTTCCAGTTCACGCTCGCGTTCGGTCATATCGCGGAAGGCGAAGATGGTACCCACGATCTGCTCGTTGATCACTAGCGGGGAGGAGGTGTAGGTCACGGCGATCATTTCGCCGTCTTTGCGCCGTAGCCGGTCATCATCGCACCGGACCGGCGCCTGGGAACGGGTGGCGAGCAGCATGTGGCAGCGAGCCGCCGGCACCGGGATGCCTTCGTCTTTCTTGCAGCGATGCAAGGTTTTGTGGATATTTTTGCCCAGCAGCTCCGCTTCGGTCCAGATTAGCATCCGTTCGGCGGCCGCATTCATAAAGGTAACCCGGCCGCGGTTATCGACGGCACAGATTCCATCGGCGAGGCTGCTGACAATGGCGCCGGAGAAGTCGAACTTGCCGAGGCCATAGCGCAGCAGGAGGGTGTTCATCATACGCGTTAACTCTGTTTCCACACGCGGGTTCCGCCGTGCATAGGGGGAAGACGATAGGGAGCACGGTGTGTGAACCGTGCGCAGTTGGTAGCCCCATATAACCATCCCACCGCCCGCTTCGATACAGGCCACGTGCCCTTAAAGGGCGGGACTATGGTCCCGAGGTGTTAGGCAGCGTAAGCTATCACCGCTTGACCGCTGCCAGATAGAAGAAGTGCCCCTGGATGCGCAGCGGCCCGTCTGCCTGGATTCGTTGGTGGATGGCGTGCAGGCGGTCGCGATACGAGTCGATGCTGAACCCTGGTATCTGCCAGGGTACGGCCTTGAGGTAGTAGACCAGGGCGCCGACATCGGTGAAGATCGTCTGGGGAAACGCTTCCCGGCGGTCCTGGATCAGGAAGCCGGCTGCTTCCAGTTGCCGCGCGGCAAAGGCCAGGTCCCACCGCAGGTCGTATCCGGGCGGTGCTCCCAACAGCTGGTTCAATCGCTGGTTGTGCGCTCCGCCCACCTGCTGGGTGAGAAAGCTCCCTCCTGGTTGCAGGATGCGGAAGACCTCGGAGAGATAGTAGCTTTCGTGCCGGTTGATCACCAGGGGGAAGCTGGCATCCGTGAACGGGAGCGTGTTCAGGCCCTCGCCGGGAGCAATTGTGATGTTGTCCGGTGCGCCCGAAACCTCCACCACCGTGATGCCCAGCGGCGCCAGCCGTCGGCGGGCCACCGACACGTTCGGCAGATACGCCTCGGTCGCAACCGTCCGGGCGGGAAGGGGCGCGAGCGACGAAAGCAGTTCTCCGCCACCGGTACCAAGGTCCAGCACCGCGTCCACTGCGTCCAGCTGAGGGCGTAGCAGCTCGGCATAATCCCACTCGACGGCGTTCTCCCGCATCCTGCCGGCGATGGGTGGGAAGTCCCAGCCGGAGAAGGTCTCCCGCTGCGCCTGGTCGATGAGCCGATCAAAGGTAGGATCGAGCATGGTTCTGTCTCCGTTCGGAGCGGTGTTGCAGGTTATTCTCCGGCGATGTTCAGGTCTTGCTCCCAGGAGCGGAGGTAGAGCCGGTGATACAGGCCGTCGCGCGCCATCAGCTGGGAGTGTGCCCCCTCTTCGACCACCTGCCCCTGGTCGAGGACCACGATGCGATCGGCGTTGACAATCGTGGTCAGGCGGTGGGCGATGACGAAGGTCGTTCGTCCCCGCATCAGCCGCTCCAGCGCCTCCTGCACCAGCGCCTCCGACTCGTTGTCGAGCGAGCTGGTGGCTTCGTCCAGGAGGAGAATGCACGGGTCCTTGAGGACGGCACGCGCGATGGCGACGCGCTGGCGCTGGCCCCCACTGAGTTTGACGCCGCGATCGCCGATCACCGCGTCATAGCCGCCAGGCAGGGCACGGATGAAGTCGTGCGCGTTCGCCACCCGAGCTGCCCGCTCGATCTCGTGGTCGCCGGCGCCGGCACGGCCATAGGCGATATTCTGGCGGACTGTGCCGCCGAACAGCGTCGCCTCCTGCGGTACGATGGCCATGGCCCGGCGTAGTGATTCCATGGTCAGGCTGGTGATGGGGTGGCCATCGACCAGAATCTCCCCGCCGGTAGCTTCATAGAAGCGCGGCAGCAGGGACACGAGCGTGGTCTTGCCGGCGCCGCTGGGGCCGACGATGGCAACGGTCTCACCGGGGCGAGCGATCAAGCTGACGCCACGCAGCACCGGCGCTTCGGGCACATAGTGGAACCAGAGGTCGCGGACCTCGACCAGACCGCGCGGCGACGGCAGCGTCGCGGCAGCAGGAGCATCGACGATGGCAGGCGGCGTATCCAGCACCTCGAAGACGCGGGCCGCGCCGCCCGCGGCACGTTGGAACGAAGTATAGATCCCACTGAGGCTCTGCAAGGGCCCCATCAGGATCGTCAGGTAGAACAGAAACGAGATCAGGCCACCCGGCGTCAGCCGCCCCGACAGTACTTCTCGGCCACCAAACCACAGCACCACGGCAAACGCGGAAAAGACGGCAGTCATCATCGCCGATTGGAAGATCGATTGCAGACGGTTTGCGGCCAGCTCACTGCGAAACGACTGCTCCACCGCGGTTCGATAGCGCGCCATCTCGAAGCGCTCGCGGACGAAGGCCTTCACCACTCGCATCGCCGTGAGCGTTTCCTCCAGCACACTTGCCGCGTCGCCCAGCTGTTCCTGCGCCTGATGGGACAGGCGCCGGGTGCGGCGACCCACGATCATGCCCAGGCCCGCGACGAGCGGCGCAACGGCCATGGTGAGCAATGCCAGTCGCCAGTCGAGGAGCAGGATGATGACGGCTACCCCGACGATGGTGATGACGTTCTGGAACAAGGTCAACAGATCGTCGCTCAGCACACCTTGCACGACAGTCGTATCGGCGCTGAGACGCGAGAGCAGATCGCCCGAGCGCCGCTCGTCGAAAAAGATCAGCGGCTGATCGAGGAGATGGCTATAGAGCTGCAGGCGTAGATCGGCGACAATGCGACCGCCCACGAAGTGGAGGAGGTAGCCACGGCCGAAGCCGAAGACGGCGGTCGCAATCACCACCCCCAGGAGCAAGAGCGAGACGCGATTGAGCTGGGATGCGCGGTGATGCAGAAAGACGCTGTCGGTGACTAGCCGGAAGGCATACGGGATCGCCAGGAAGCCAAGGGTCGAGATGACCATGCACAGCGCCGCCACGGCAAGATGTTTTCGATAGGGACGAGCGAGGCGTAACAGGCGTCTGGTGGCGGTACGCTCGGCGTGAGTTGGCTCTGCCATGCTCTATGCTATGCGCTGTGCGCTGCAGGCGTCTCTCGACTGGTAACTTGGTCAGCGCTGACGCTCAATCTCTCTCGGCACGGAGTGGAATGACAAATCTGTCGTTATCTCGTATGGAAAATCCCTTGACTTTGCAGTGGCCCCAGGAGCAGAATGAACTAGAGACACGCCGACAGCAAGTAAGGAGGCTTACTATGGCGGTGATGGGACAGACTCGGGCCGGCTGGCTTTAGCCCCTCTAAACGATTAGGGGGGCATGCCACGGGCGACGGCTGACGCTTCCGTCGCATTTATGCTCCAGACATTAACACGGAGCTGGCTCTCACAGAGCCGAAATCAGGCGCTTTACCAAGCGCGGGGCCGCACACGATGCGGCCCCTTTCTTTTTGTCCGCGCGCCGGATCATACTAGGTACACATCATCTGAAAGAGCATTGAATGCCTCTCTGGCGCGCACTCATCCTGGCTTGCTTCCTGGTCACCGCTTTCGTAGCGCCACGGCACGTATCGCCCGCCTTCGCGGGACACACGAGCGCCGGTGCTCATCCGTCCTCGCTCCGCTCGCAGCCCATCAAGCTCACCATCAGACAGGAGGGCGTATACCGCCTGTCTGGCGCCTACCTGGAGAGCAAGGGTATTAGCATCAACGCGGTGACGCCCGCTGCCCTCGGCCTGTCCGATGGCGGCGTGCCGGTGCCGATCTATGTGTCCTCCACGGGCAGCGGCTTCGCGCCATCGGACTTCATCGAGTTTTACGCCCATCCGGTGAACAACACCTATACCTCGACCAATGTCTACCTGCTGGCCGACAATGTACGCCGGCCGGCACGGGTCAGCGTGGCGCCTATTCAACCCGCCAAATCGCCCACGACCGTCGCCTTTGGAGACTTCCGCGATCTGAGCCGGAGCGATCGGTGGACCGCGGCGCCGGTCCATGCTGCGTATACCACCAGTAATTCCTGGCCGTCCGATGGCGATCCACACTGGTATGAAGCTTCCCTGGTGGCCGGCGCCGAGAGCGGCCTCTCGCCCACGGTGTCCAGGGTGATCTCCTTCCCGCTGTATGGCGTATCGAACTCCTCCGCCGGACCGTGTTCATTGGTGATACCGGTGTGGGCTATCGCCGAGCGGGGCAAGGGAGCTGTTTTCCAGCACGAACTGACGGTGGCCATCACCGGCCATCGGGGAGTGGTTCGTCCGGTGCCCGGCAGTCCTTTTCGCTGGAGCGGTCGGGGGCTGGGCCGCACCACCGGCTACACGGTACGCACGACCTTTCCCTGCACCTCGCTCACCAACAACACGACCACCGCCGTGCTCAACCACCTGACGGTGGGCACCACCGTGCAGAGCGGGACCAGTGTGGAGCAGGTCATGGTCCGCGGGGTGCAGATCGGCTATCCTCGCCGGCTCTGCGCTCAGGATACCAACCCGCGGCCGGCCATCCTGAGTACGCCCATAGCAGCGGACTTCGAGAACGTACCTTTATACAGGGGACACGCCCACCCCGCCTTGCCCAAGGCGTTCACCGTCGCCGGCTTTTCAGTGCCGCCTCAGACCGTCTGGCGTCTGACCAATGGGGTGGCGACCATGCTGGTGGGTTTCGGGGTGGATTTTAGCAATGGCCAGCCGGGACTCTGCCCCGGCGGCCACTATCAGATCTCCTTTGGCGACACCGCGACTGCCTCATCTCGCTACTTTGTCACCGCGGCGCCACTGCTGCCGGCGGCGATCGCGCCGCTCGACGTCACTGCAATCACGGCCGGCGCCGCATCCTCGGCCCAGTATCTGATCATCACGCACCCCGACTTTGCCGCGGGACTCACGCCGTTGGTGCGCTATCGCCGCCAGCAGGGATTCACGGTCAAGGTGGTGAAGGTGAACACCATCTACGACCAGTTCGGCCACGGCCAGGTGAACCCGGAGGCTATCCGTTCCTATATAAACTACGCGCACGATCACCTGGGAACGCAGTATGTCTTGCTGGTGGGCGGCGACACCTACGACTATCACAACTACTACAATTGCCCAACCAGCGGCGCCTGCGACCAATCCAATGCCAGGAACCAGAGTTTCATACCCTCGCTGTACATCAACGATCCACACGGCGGCCTGGCTGCCGCCGACACCCTGTTCGCTGTACACACCCTGGGTGCGGGGGCCATCGACTTCAAGCGAGCATGGCCGGACGTCGCGATCGGCCGTCTTCCGGTCAGCACTCAGGACCAACTCCGTACCGAAGTGACGAAGTCCACGCACTGGGCGGGGTGGGTCAGCCGGTACAGACACACCGCGCTCTATGCGTCTGGGCCTTCGGCCGTGGACGGAGCTGCCAGCGCGCTGATGGTCCCGCCCGGCTTCAAGCCCAACCGGTATCACGAGACGGGAGCATCGACCCACGACCTGGCCCTACACGCTCCCCTGCTGGCCGCCTTGAATCGCGGCCGGGAAATCGTGAACTATATTGGCAAGGGAAGCGCGCTGCAATGGGGCCAGCCGGCTCTGCTGACCTCCCAGGATGTGGCCGGGCTCACCAATATCAGCCGTCCCTCCCTGGTCTTCCAGTGGTCGACCGGGACCACCGATTATGCAAACCCCGCGATACCCAACATCGACCGCGCCCTGCTGGCCGCCACGGGCGCCGGAGGGCGGCCCGATGGCGCGGTCCTCACCCTCGGCGCCGCCGGTGGTAACGATCCGGTCGACCCCCGGCTGGCCGGGATTGCCCCAGGGCAGACGCCCTCTCGGCTGACAGCGCCCGACGGCATGCGGGGGTTCTACGATTATCTCGCCGCCGGCTACAGTGTCGGGGTGTCGCTGCAGCTGGCCAAACAGGATCTGCTCGCCGTGCACACCGACCTGTCCGCCGTGTACACAGCCACCGTCTACCAGATCCTGGGAGATCCAGCGCTGAGCCTGGCCGGCGCTCCGCATAGCCGCCTGCTCCACCCCATGGCCCCGCAGATCATCCGCTTCGCGGCCGCGGCATCTGGGCAGAACGTGGCGCTCTCCTGGGCGGTTGCCGCATCCCCCCCAGGGGATACCTATCGGCTGCTGCGAGCAAACGCGCAGGGCGTGTACCAGCCCCTGGGGCCTGGGACTCGGCACGTCGCCCAGTACCTGGATCGAACTGGACGTGCCGGCGCCCGGTATGAACTTCAACTGCTGGGCGCCAACCAGCAGGTAGTGGTTCGGGCGTTCGTGCAAGCCCATTAGTCGAGGCATTTCTTGCGATGCTACAATCCCTTCGACGGCAATGGAGTTGAAGTCAGGCCCCTGCGCCTAGCAGGGGCTTTGTTGTGCTTTAGGGGAATTGGGGGGATCAGATGGCACAAGCAAACATTGTGGGCTATCCGCGCATCGGCAAACATCGTGAGCTGAAGCGCGCAACCGAGGGCTATTGGTCCGGTAAGGTGAGCGCGGAGGAGCTGGCGGAGACCGCCGCGGCGATCCGAAAGGCCAACTGGGAGACGCAGCGTGAGGCGGGAATCGACTGCATTCCATCGAACGATTTCTCCCTGTACGATCAGGTGTTGGACACCATCGCCATGACCGGTGCGGTGCCGGAGCGGTATCACTGGCAGGGCGGCATGGTCGACCTCGATACCTACTTCGCCATGGCTCGCGGCGCCCAGCATGCGGGACTCGACGTCACAGCGCTGGAGATGACCAAGTGGTTCGACACCAACTATCACTATCTGGTGCCCGAGTTCTCCGCGGGACAGCACTTCTCGCTGTCCTCTACCAAGATGTTTGACGAATACGAGCAGGCCCGGGCACTGGGCATCGAGACCAGGCCGGTGCTGATCGGGCCACTCACCTTCCTGCTCCTGGGCAAGAGCCGTGAGGATGGCTTCAATCCGCTCGATCTGCTCGATGCGCTGCTGCCTGTCTATCAGGAGGTAATCGCCGGTCTCGCCCAGCGCGGCGCGCAGTGGATTCAGCTCGACGAGCCCTGCTTCGTGCAGGACCGCAGCGAGGAGGAGCGCGCCGCCCTGGCTCATGCCTACGAGACGCTTGCCGTCCATCGCGGCGCCGCCAATCTGCTGGTGCAGACCTATTTCGGCGCCGTGGCCGAGAATTACGATGCCCTGACCGCACTGCCGGTACAGGGCATCGGCCTCGATTTCGTGCGCGGCGATAGTAACGTGGACTCGGTCCTCACCGCCGGCTTCCCCGAGGACAAGGTACTGGCCGCCGGCATAGTGGATGGCCGAAACATCTGGATCACCGACCTGCCGGCAGCGCTCGATGTGCTGGCCCTGGTAGCCGGCACGGTCTCCAGTGAGCGCCTCTGGGTGAACCCATCCTGCTCTTTGCAGCACGTGCCGATCGACGTGAGGCTGGAGCAGGATCTCGATCCCGAGCTGGTTGAGTGGTTGGCCTTCGCCGAGCAGAAGCTGGACGAGGTGGTGAACCTGACCGGGACCATGAACGGTGAGGACATCTCGGAGGCGCTCAACGCCAACGAAGCCGCCCTCAACCGCCGCCGCCAATCCGCCCGCGTGCACCGCGCCGAGGTCAAGGAGCGGGCCGCCGCCGCCGGCGAGCAGGAAGGGTATCGTGGCATGGATTACCCGCAGCGGCGCCGGGCACAGCGCCAGAGGCACAATCTGCCGCTCTTCCCCACGACCACCATTGGCTCCTTCCCTCAGACTCCCGAGGTGCGCAAGAACCGCAACGATCTGCAGCGGGGCCGCATCTCACAGGAGCAGCACGACGAGTTCATCGCGCGGCAGATTCGTGAGCTGATCGATCTGCAGAACGCGATGGGTATCGACGTGCTGGTACACGGCGAGTTCGAGCGCAGCGACATGGTCGAGTACTTTGGCGAGCGTATGGAGGGCTATGCCTTCACCCGTCACGGCTGGGTTCAGTCGTACGGCAGCCGCTATATCCGCCCGCCGATTATCTTCGGCGATGTCTTCCGCCCCGAGCCGATGACGGTCCGCTGGTCGACCTATGCTCAGTCGCTGACCGACAAGCCGGTGAAGGGTATGCTGACCGGTCCGGTCACCATCCTCAACTGGTCGTTCGTGCGCGACGATCAGCCACGAAGTGAGACAGCCAAACAGATCGCGCTGGCGATCCGCGATGAGGTCCGGGATCTGGAGAACGCCGGCATCGGCGTGATCCAGGTCGATGAGCCGGCGCTGCGCGAGGGCTTGCCGCTGCGTCGCAGTGAGTGGCGGGAATATCTGGACTGGGCGGTGCAGGCCTTCCGCCTGGCCACGGCCGTGGCCGGCCCGGCCACCCAGATCCACACCCACATGTGTTACTGCGAGTTCAACGATGTGATCGAGAGCATCGCCGCGCTCGACGCCGACGTGATCTCAATCGAGAACTCGCGCTCCAACCGCGAGCTGCTGGATATCTTCCGACGCTTCGACTACCAGCAGGAGATCGGCCCCGGCGTGTACGACATCCACTCACCGCGGGTGCCAGACTCCGACGAGATGCGAAATAACCTGCGCGCCGCGAGCGACGTGCTCCGCCGCGAGCAGCTCTGGGTCAACCCCGACTGCGGCCTGAAGACCCGCCGCTGGGAGGAGGTCGAGCCGGCCCTGCGCAACATGGTCCAGGCCGCCCGCGAGCTGCGCGAGGCATCGGTTGCCGCCAGCCGGTAAGGGAGTTAAGAGCGAGAGGGCCGAGCATGGCCCCTCTCGCTCTTCCCAGCTCGGGCCTCCGAGTTGACACCGATCGACACAACAGGTAGGTTGGGACAGTGATACCCGAGCATGAAGACTCGGGAGACTTGCCCCCAGGCGAGCAATAGACATGTTAACCGAGGAGATTACCAACCAACGCCAATATCGCAGCGCTCGGGCAGCCGCCGACCAGTTGAAGGTGCTGCTAGCCCGCCAGGATAGGGAGACTGAGAAGCTCCCCACACAGCTGAGACAAGCCATGCATGGAGCGACGCAGAGCCGTCTGGACGAACTACGGCAGCGGATCACATGGTATGAAGCTCTCCAACTAGCTGGTCAGTACGAGCTAAGGAATCGAGACTGACGGAGTTGAGTGGAAGCACAACAGCGCCAATACGATCTATCTGTGGTGAAGCGATTTAGTGAGCTGCCTGACGGTAAATTTCTCTTTCGGAGTATGGAGGATGCAGGCGGCAAGCCAGGCTTGGGCCCGACCAACTATCAACTCGGTCTCCGAACGAATGCTGGAGATCTTTCCGACATAACCACTGACGATGAGGGAGCGGTGCATCCCGGCAACGAGGGCATGTCGGTCACGCCCGATGATCCGATGAGACTGAAGCGGTATCGCCGCCCGCCAGAATGGGGCGGCGATGCCAGGCGACCATACCCGGTCTGGTGCCTTGCTGTGGATCAGCTTGGCAATGATTTGGCATTCCAAGAAGATCCAGAAAATCCCGAGAATCATGGTTTCATTGCCCCGGCGCGCAGCATGCCATTCGAGTGTTACCGGGACGCGATACATTCGACATGCACCTTATGGGAAATCGTGATACCATGAGCCCAAGGATTACCCGATGCCAGCAGTTATTGAAGCCTATGACCGAGCTCTCCACGCAGCGTCCGCCCCTGCTGTGCAGATGGCGCAACGCCTCCTCACGTTGGTCCGGCGAGACCTTGCCTCTGGAAAACTTTCGCGTGAGGATATCTACGCTTGTCTGGAGCAGTTGTACGACCACTATGCGGATCGTGGTTGCACAGACGAGCGGGAAGCAGTCGCGGATGTGCTGGATGCGTTCGACGGATGGGCGCCCCTAAAGGCGGTTATCTAGACCAACAATCGCACGAGTTTGTCAACGCGTGAATGAACTGCCTTAGCCAAGATGCTTGGCTTTCAATCCAGCCAGCTCCTCCCTGAACTCACCCTCCATCTGGCGCTTCCGCTCCTCGGGCAGGAAGCTGCAGCGCACACCCTCCAGCAGCACCTCGTCGATCTGGGAGACGCCCAGGCCAAACGCGGTATCCAGCAGCATCACCTCGTCGTTCAAGGTGGTGTTGAACAGCGGCGGGTCGTCTGAGTTGATGGTCAGGGGCACCCCGGCGTCGTGCAGCGCTCGAAACGGGTGCGCCGCCAGGTCGGGATAGACCCCCAGCCGGATGTTGCTGGTCGGGCATACCTCCAGTGGCATGTGGTGCTCCGCCAGATAGGTCACCAGCGCTGGGTCCTCGATAGCCCGCACACCGTGGCCGATCCGTTCGGCGCCCAATTCTCGCAAGCAGCCCCAGATACTGTGCGGCCCCAGCGTCTCGCCGGCGTGCGGCACGCTGTGCAATCCTGCCGCGCGTGCCTTCGCGAACCAGGGCGCCAACCGTTCGAACGAGTGGCCGATCTCGGGCCCGCCCAGCCCCAGCGCCACCACGCCGTCGTGCATTCCCTCGATGGCCACATTGGTGGTGTACTCCGCCGACCGCTGAGTCAGTTCCAGGTCGTGCACCACGTGCACTGTGTCGAACACCCAGCGCATTTCCACCCCAAAGTCGACCTGGGCACGCTGTCGCCCACGGGTCAGGCCGCCGAAGTACACCTCGTGCGGGATACCAAAGCGGATGCTGTGCGTCCCTGGCGTGAAGGTGATCTCCGCATAGCGCACCTGCTGCCGCGCCATCTCCGCGCCAAACTCGTAGGCGATCAGCTCATAGTCTTCAGTTGCTTGCAGGCACTGCGAGATGGTGATATACACATCCAGAAAGTGCGCGAAATCACGGTACACAAACCATGACCGCAGCCCCGCCACATCGCGCGCCGGCAACTCCACCCCATTCCGCTCCGCCAGTGTCAAAAGGGTGGCCGGCTGAATCGAACCTTCCAGATGCACGTGCAGCTCAGCTTTGGGCGCCGCTCGCAGATAGCTCTCTAGAGACACCGCAATCGTCTCCTATCTCTCTCGGAACAGGATCTCGGTTCCCACCGGCACCAACCCCCCAGCCAGTATCGCCCGCATCGACGCCACGTTGCCCGGCGCCACCTGCATGAAGATGCCCTCGCCGGGTGGCGCCAGCCGGCGGGACGCCGCCGCCAGCGCACGGCCCAATCCCCGATTCCGCTCCGGCGCCACTACCTCCATGCCTGCCTCCCAGCGTCCCGCCAGGCCGCGACCGATCGTGAGCAAGCCGGCGCCGTCCAGTGTCCGAAAAACCCGCACCTCGGACCGCACCAAGAGCGCTCGCCGCACCCGTGTGTGCAGGTATGCCGCATCTTCCTCGATCAGGGTAATCTCCGTCCCTCCGGCTTCGCTGGATGCACAGAGCACCAGATCAAGCGGGCCGGCCACGCATCCCAATCGTTCTTCCAGCGTCAGTATGAAGGTGGGGCTCATCGCGGCCAGCAGATCCCACGGCGGGCAGGCACGCTCGATCCACGCCGGATCCACGTCTGCCGCCACCACGCAGTGGCCGGTGAAGGCCAGTACCGCTCCAGCCGCTCCGGAGGGAGGTGGCATCACCTCGGTTAGCCCGTCCACCGGTGGGTAGACACCGGCAATCAGGTCTGTGTAGAGCGCGTGCAGCATGACCATCCTCCGACCGTGGCTTGAGTATGGTACCAGGCCACGGTGAGCCGGCGGGACTATCGGCCATACAGCCGGATTGTCCCACCTCCCTCCCACGGCGTCGCAGCGATTGGCGCCTGGACCGGCGATGCCGAACAGAGGAAAACAAACCCAACCGCAGAAAACGCGTGTGGTGAACCCCCTCTGCTGCAACTACTGTAAGAGAGGAGGCCTCGACCATGCGCTATCCGGACGGCGACGATCACCACACTGACATGCCGGACGAGGCTGGACAGGATGTGCAGGTGGCGCCGACAGTTGAGGAGCTGGAGCAGCGGCTGCAGGGCGCTCGACCGCGGCTGCTCCGTCTCAGCTGGGCGCTGGGGGTGGCGCCGGATGCCGCCGACGATGTGGTCCAGGAAACGCTCGTCGCTGCCTGGGGGAAACTCCATCAGTTGCGCTCTCCCGACCACTTTGATGCCTGGCTGGATGGCATTTGCCGCAATCAGTGTCGTATGTCCTTGCGTGGGTCGCGCCGCACGACTTCTCGTCAGATACGAGCGTTCGATGGGCAGCAGGTGGTCCACGACGTCATCGACGAACTCGCCGATCCACTCGCGACGGACCCGGTCGAAGCGGTGGATCGCCACGATCTGGCCGTGCTGATCGACCGTGCCCTGGGCCACCTCTCCCCGGATGCGCGTGGCCTACTGACGCTGCGCTATCTCAAGGAGATGCCGGAGAGCGAGGTCGCTGGGGCTTTGGGCCTGGAGGTAAGGGCGCTGGAAGCTCGGCTGTATCGCGCCCGACAGCAGTTCCGCGAGGTGCTGAGCGGACCGCTGCGGGTCGAGGCCGAAGCCTTCGGTCTGGCGCTGCCCATGGCGCCCGGCTGGCAGCAGACGCGCTTGTGGTGCAATCGCTGTGGCCGGCGACGCCTTATTGGTATCTTTGAACCGCTCTGCCAGGGCGGCATCGAACTCCGCCTGCGCTGCCCGGAGTGCTCGGCGCGCCTCGGTATCGACATGTACCGGAGCAAGGGAATCGTCTCCCTGAACAGGTCCCACTCCTTTCGGCCCGCCCTGAACCGCGCCATGCGGGCCTTGAGCGACCACACCTCGGGCGCGCTGGCGACCGGTTGGGACGTCTGCCTGCACTGTGGGTCGGCGGCCCGACGGCGGGTGGTGGGTCCAGGTGAACTGCCCCCGGAACTGCTGCCCGCGCTTGGGCAGCACTGGGTGGTAGCGGCCTGTCAGGGGTCCGGGTGCGAGCGGCTGGGGGCCTGGCCGGCGCTCGAACCTGCCATCTGGCCGGACCCCGAGGCGCGGCGCTTCATGGCCGAGCATCCCCGCTGGGTGGCGGCGCCCGAGGCTCGGGTGGAGCGGGATGGCATTCCAGCGATCCGGTTTCATCTGGTCGATACGGTCAGTTCCGCGCAACTCGTGGTATTCGCCGATCCGCACACCCTTCAGCCTCGTGACGCCTTCCAGCAGTAGCCGGCGACACCAGGCACTCAACACGAGAGACCAGGAGGTTGCAACATGAATGACATCGAACTGACATCGCAGGTGATCGACCTGCTCCAGCTTGCCCACGGTACGGAGCAGGCGCTGATGGACGGTACGCCTGGAACCGAACGGGAGGTGAGCGGGACGCCGAGCCGGATGTCCGTGAAGGACCTGGTGGCGCACGTTTCCGCGGCGAAGCAGCGGGAGACTCTTCGGCTGGCCGTGGCGGCCGAGGGTGGCACGCCAGAGAGCGACGATCACGATCCAGAACAGATCTTCAACGACCAGCAGCACCGCCCCTGGGCCGACATTCAGGCTGAGGCGGAGCAGGCGATCAATGCCCTGGTGGGGCAGGTCGAGCGCTTTACCCAGGAGGATCTCACCGATTCCCGGCGATACCCCTGGCTGCAGGGGCGTCCGCTGGTCGCGGAAATTCTCGGCTACGGATTATGGCACCCGGTGAGCCATCTGGCCGAGTGGTACCGGCGACACGGCCAGCTACCGACTCTGGTGAGCCTGTATCAGACGCTACTGGATTCGCTCCCACACGATCTGCAGGCTGCTCTGGGGCAGGATGCATCCTCGCTCTACAACCTGGCCGGCGTGTATGGGGTGCTGGGGCAGGTAAAGCCCGCCCTACAGCTGTTGTCGGCGGCGCTGGAGTTGAACCCCGAGCTGCGTCCGGAACTGCGGGATGACCCGGACTTCGACGCGCTGCGCGCCGAGCCGGCCTTTCTCGATCTGCAGGCGATGTAGCTCAACTGATGCCCTCCCACTCGGTGACGGAACCAGCCGTCTGTCCCAGGCCTTCAAGCAGGGAGCTGGCGCTGCTGTTCCTGAAGCTGGGCTGCATCGGCTTTGGTGGTCCGGCCGCACATATAGCCCTGATGCGGCAGGAGATGGTGCAGCGTCGGGGCTGGCTGGAGGAACAGGAGTATCTGGACCTGATCGGCGCCGCCGGCCTGATCCCCGGCCCCAGCTCCACCCAGGTCGCGCTGGCCGTGGGGCGGCGCCTGGCGGGGTGGCGCGGCCTGCTGGCCGGCGCGGGTTTTATCCTGCCGGCCGTGTTGCTGGTGCTGGCCCTGGCCTGGGCCTATGCGCGGTACGGCGCCACGCCGGGGGCCACCTGGCTGCTCTACGGCATCAAGCCCGCCATGATCGCCATCATCGTCCAGGCGATTGTCGGTATGGCGCGCAGTGCGGCCAGAGGCCCGCTCCTGGTGGCGGTCGGCCTTGGCGCCGCGGCACTGTATGCCCTGGGTGTCACGCCCATTCTGGTGCTGCTGGCTGCTGGGACGGTGGCATTCGCCGCTCGCTTCCGCACTCCACGGTTATCCGTCTCACCGGTGCTGCTGCTCCTGCCCCTCCCGCACCCCAGGCCGCCGGCGCACAGCCTCGCCGTCCTCTTCCTCACCTTCCTCAAAATCGGCGCCGTGGTGTACGGCAGCGGCTATGTGCTGCTGGCCTTCGTCCGCGCCGACTTTGTGGGGCGCCTCGGCTGGCTGACCGACCGGCAGTTGATCAACGCTGTCACCATCGGGCAGGTCACCCCCGGCCCGGTGTTCACCACGGCGACCTTCATCGGCTACCTTGCTGCCGGGGTGCCCGGCGGGCTGCTGGCCACGCTCGCCATCTTCCTGCCGTCCTTTCTCCTGGTGCCGCTGGTGTTTCCGCTGGTACCGCGTCTGCGCCGCTCGCCGCGGCTGGCCGCCGCCCTGGACGGCGTCAACGTTGCCGCCCTGGGACTGATGGCCGCGGTGGCCTGGCAACTGGCCCGCACCGCCCTGATCGACCCGATCACCGTGGCCATCGCCGCAGCTGCGGCAGTCCTGTTGATCCGCTTCCACGTCAACGCCGTGTGGCCGATTCTTGGCGCCGGTGCGATAGGACTGGTGGTGCATGTGCTCTGATACTACAGCGACAGTTCGTGAGTTTGGAGGCATTATCGACTAAAATCATCGCGACGACATGCAGCTCATGTATGATAAATAGTAGGACGTGTGTTCTAGATTTCGGTAGTCTGCAGGGTAGCCACTCGCCTGTAAGGTCGCGGTGATGGACTTTATTGATTCTCAGGATGTCAGATTTACGCTGCGTGGTGCGAATATTGCGTTTGACAAGGTCGCTGACGCCGTGCGGCACTTTGAGGGTATCGTCAAGATCGTTTCCGCGGAGCAGCGTGGTGACGACGAAATCAAATGGGTTGTGAGTGATCTAGCTACGGGGAGTGCCACGTGGCAGATAACTCCCGAAGCGGAAACCCAACCAGCCATTCGTGGCGCCCTTGAGGGTATTGCCGAAGTGGGGCATGCCCTACGCAGTCACACCGCGATCAAAAATAGACAGCTTGCAACACACGCTTATGCACTTACGACATTGTTGGATTCAGACATTACAGCAATAGAAATCGCGGTTCTTGATCAAGATATCGAGATAACGAGCCCCTCATATGTCAAGACAGCTCAGTCCATCATGTCATACGGATCGATTGAAGGGGATGTCCTGGCAATGTCGGCTAGAGGCGGCGAAACATTCACGTTGTACGACAACTTATACAACAAGGCAGTCGTCTGCCACATTGAAGAGAGTCAAGAAGAGCAGGTAAAGCCTCTCTATCATCGTAGAGCCAGGGTAGAGGGCTTGGTAAGTCGCGATCCAGACACTGGGCGCCCGACCGACATTCACGATATCACGAGCATCACCCCTGTGGAATACACACGGGGTGACTACGAAATGGCGCGTGGCCTGTTTCCGACGAAGCCGGGTGATCCAAGTCCCGAGGAATTGATCCGGCGAGTGCGTGATGCCTGGTAGCTCAGCCACAGCGGACAGTCCGCTGTACTACTGGGACTCATGCGTCCTGCTTTCGTACATAAACACATACGACGACAGGGTAGCGATCCTTGATGCGATGTTGAAAGCCGCTCGTGCCCGAAGAATCCGTATCTGTACCTCTACCCTTTCCATTACCGAGGTGGCATTTGCTCAGAGCGAAACGATCCAGCGCGGATTGAGCGAGGATGAGGAAAGAAAAATCGACGCCCTTTGGATGGATGGCGTTATCACACCCGTCGAGGTCGATATATTCATTTCCCGTGATGCTCGCTCTCTCATGCGGGAAGTTAAGCCTCTTGGCTGGGAAACTGAGAGCGCCAGACGCTATTCATCTGGCGACAGCCAGACGGCTTAATGTGGCGGAGTGCCAGACCTACGATCGCCATCTCTTCAAATATGCTGACCGGATAGGGCGCAAGGTATGCGTACCTGACTTTGCTGTCCAATATCCGCTGCCTGAGTCCGGCGATAGAAACGTGTAATTGGGCTGATCGATCGTTGCCGCCCTGGGGCTGATAGCGGCGGTGGCCTGGCAGCTCGTCCGCACCGCCCTGGTGTCAATTTACGGCACGGGTATGCCGCGTCCTGACCAGATGAGGCGCATCTCTTCGCACTGCTCCAGGAGATCATGGAGGGCCCCCATCGCTTCGGCACGTCCATCCTTGAGGACCACGATCTGATCGGCCTGGCGCAGCACCGAGGGACGGTGGGACACGGCCAGGATGGTGGCGTCCCGCCGTCTCAGAAGCCGTTCCCAGAGGCAGTGCTCCGTCTCCACATCCAGGGCGCTCGAAAGGTCGTCGACGACCAGGAGTTCCGCCCCCGTGACGAACATCCGGGCGGCCGCCGCGCGCTGCCTCTGCCCCCCCGACAGCCGAATCCCACGTGGGCCGAGTACCGTGTCCAGCTGCTGATCGAAGCCGGCAACCTCCGGTGTGAGCACAGCGCGGTCGAGCGCCTCCGCTAGATCGACCTCTCGTTCCGGTAGACCGAGGAGGATGTTGTCCCGGATGGTCTCGCTAAAGAGGTATGGTACCTGGGGCGTGAAGGCGGAGCGGGGAGGAACGAAGTGGGCGGCCGGGTCCAGCACCATTCGGCTGTTCCACCACACCTCACCGCTTTCCAGCGGGAGGAGACCAAGCAGCACGCGCAGCAGGGTGGACTTGCCGGCGCCTACCTGCCCGGTGATGACCGTCAGCGATCCGCGCTCCAGGGTGAGGTCGATTCCCTCGATCCCCCGATTTGAACCGGGATGGTGGTACGTGAGTCCCCGTCCTTCCAACCGTTGGAGACAGTCCCCGGTCGCCCTGTGATGGAAGGGAACGGCAGGCGCCTCGCCGCTCAGATATACCGGTCCGTATTGCACCATGGTCTCTCCTGGCGCTCCACCGAGCAATGCCGCCAGCCGGTCCAGAGACACGGTAGCCTGGCGGTAGAAGGTGAGCAGACCGGCGATGGCCGGGATGGCTGAGGTGACCGATCCGAGCAGGACGGCGAAGAGCGCGAAATCCCCGATGCTGAAGGCGTGCGACTGGATGGATGCCGCGGCGAGTAACAAGACGGCGCCCACACCGACTGTCACCGCGTTGGCACTGATGGCCCGGAATAGCTCGCTCACCACCCGGTCTCGCAGCGCCGCCTGCCGCCGCCCTGCATTGAGATGGCGCAGATGGTCGATCACCGCCGGCTCGGCATTGGCCAGCTTGATCGCCTGTACAGCGCCGAAGATCTCGCCGATCAGGCCGGTGACCCGAGCCGCCGCTGTCCGGTTGCGCTGCCGGTAGGTCACGAGCTGCCCACCGGCCTGCTGAACCAGCACGGTTACCAGCAGCAGCGGGATGACGATGACCACGGTGATTCGGGCATTGATGTGGAACATGATGAGGAACGCCACCACGCCGTACACCATCTGTCCTAGCCGCTGGATCACCTGGCTCAGCACCCCCTCGGCGTAGTCCACGTCGTCTCGGAGGCGGCTGACCGCCTGGCCGGACGACTCGGGGAGAGCGTGCATGTTCGATCGCGCAAGCACGTGCCGGACCAGGTTCTTGCGCAGCAGCGCCTTGGTCGTCATCATCGCGGTGGTCGTGGTGTAGGCGGACCAGAGGTTGAGTCCCACGGCGAGCGCCTGTATGGCGACCAGCAGCGCCGACAGCTGGTAGATGCCCAGGGGCAGGTGGACCTGGCCGGTCAGTGCGTCGAAAAAGCCACGGGCAATGAAGGCCGGCGCCACCAGCAGGGCCGCACCGAGGAGCGAGAGTACGGTTCCCAGGAGATAGAGCCCGGGTGCGTACCGCCAGAGCCGCCAGAGGAGCTGCCAGAGGCTCATCTCGCCACCTCCAAACCGGTCCGGAGGAGACCGGCATAGCGCGACCCCGGATCGGCCGCCAGTTCGGCGCGGTTTCCCTGCTCGACGATCTGGCCGTTTTCCAGGATCAGGAGTTGGTCCACCCGCTCCAGCGTCGCCAGGCGATGGGCCACGATGATTGCCGTGCGATCGCGCAACAAGATGTCGATTGCCCTCTCGATGCGCCGCTCGGTGGCGGGATCGAGGCGGGAGGAGGGCTCGTCCAGCACCACCAGCCCCGGGTTCCGTAGAAAGATCCGGGTCAATGCCAGGAGTTGCGCTTCCCCGGCCGAGAGCCCGGCATCACCGGCCAGCTCCGTATCCAGTCCATCCGGCAAGGATGCGTACCACTCCCCGAGGTCCAGCAGCCCTAACGTGTCCAGAATGCGGTCGTCGGGAATCGTGCGGTCGAAGAGGGTAACATTGTCGCGCAGCGAGGCGTGAAAGAGCTGGACCTCCTGGCTCACCGTTCCCACCCGGTCGCGCAGCTCGCGCTGCCGCACCTTCCGGACATCCACGCGCCCCAGCCGCACCTCTCCCCTGACCGGGTCGTGCAGTCGCGACACCAGCCGCGTGAGGGTCGTCTTGCCGCTTCCGGTCCGTCCCAGCACCCCCAGTGCTTGACCCGCCGGCAGGTCAAAAGAGATATCGTGCAGAACCATCTGGCCGGGCTGGTAGCAGAAGGAGACGTTCTCGACCGCTACCGGAAGCGCACCGTCGGGCAGGAGTTCCCCTACTCCATCCTGGACCGCCGGCTGCGTCTCCAACAGCTCCTGGATGCGAGCAATCCCAGCAGCCGCCTGCTGAAAGTCCTGGGTCTGCTGGGTCAACTCGTTCAGCGGCGCGGCGATCAGTGTGAGGTAATAGACGGTGGAAAAGACGGTGCCAATAGAGATGGCGTGGGAATGATAGAGGTAGGCGCCCAGCGCAAAGGCCAGCGCGGTTCCACCGGCCGCGACCAGGTCCATGGAGCCAAAGAGCAGGGCATAGAGCGATGCCGCCCGCCGTCTGGCGCGGAGGCGCCGGCCCATATGGTGGTACAGGCCGCGCAGGACGTACTCGATGGCGCCCCGGGAGCGGATATCCTCGCTCCCGGCCAGCCGTTCCTGAATGTAGCCGAAGAGGTCGCCCATGGTCTCGAGATCGGCCCTGGCGGCCGGCGTGACCATCCGGCGAAGGCGATAGAGCGCCGCCAGCCCGACCAGGATGTAGACGGTGAAGACCAGGCCGATGCGCCAGTCCAACGCGGTCAGCACCGCCAGGACGCCGACGAGCAGGAGAGCGCTGGCGAGGATACGGAGGACGAAGCGCGAGAAGAAGTTGGCGAGGGTCCCGACGTCGTAGTCGAGCCGCTGAATGAGCTCGCCTGGCACGTGAGCGTAATGGAAGCCCATGTCGAGCGCCAGGGCATGGGCTGCCAGATCTTCGCGTAGGCGGTTGGTTGCCGTCCAGCCCACGTCCTCCGCCACGTACGCTTCGACCACTGCCACGAATTGCGCGGCGATGGCAACGGCGATGAAGAGCGCGGCGATCCGGACCAGCGCGTTTACCGGCTGCCCCGCCATGGCGGAATCGAGAAAGGCCCGGAGGAGGAGCGGGTTCACCAGCTGTAGGCCGATGCCGGCAAAGAGCAGAATAGCCAGCAGAGCGACCCTGGCCCGGGCGGGCCGGAGATAGCGCGTGAGCAGCAACCGGGAGAGCCCTGTCTTCGGCGGCATCGATCAGTCCGGATCGGTCGCCGGCAGGGCGAGTTCGCCGGGAGCAAACTGCTGGACGAATCCCTGTGTCTCGCCCCGCAGGCGGCGGATCTCCGTCACCGTTGCATACACCTGCTTAAACAGTCCCGGGTTGGCGTCAATTGCTGTGCTGACCAGCCAGGCGGCGGCATCGCTGCGCGTCGAGCGGACGCCGGCTTCGACCAGCGCATCGAGCGCGTCCAGGTCGCGCTCGCTCAGCCGGACCGTAATGACGCTGTTCCGAGCCACCTCGGGAACGCGGTCCGGCGCCAGCGCCAGCACGACGACGGAGTACGCCTGGCCCAGGTTCACGTCCAGCCCTTCAAGGATGCGGAATCCCACCCCGTCGCCCTCGCGCAGCATGCCGAGCAGGAGATGATGGGTCCCTACCTCCTCTTCGCCCAGGCGCTGGGCCTCTTCGACGGCCAGCTGTAGTGCCCGTCTGGCACGGTGTGTGTAGGGCACATCACCGGCGCCCAGAGCGCGGTCACCCCGGCCGATCCAGACCTCGAGCCGGTTCCGCACCCGATCGAGATTGACGCCAAAGGTGGAAAGAACGCGGGCGGCCAGTCCCTCCTCCACCCGCAGCAGCCCAAGCAGGATGTGCTCCTGGCCAAGGTAGTTGTGGCTGTAGCGCTGCGCCTCCTCGGATGCGTAACCCAGCGCCTTCCGTGCCCCCTCGTCGTACCGAGCGCGGACGCCGCCAATCTTCGTCTCCTTCGCGGTAGCCATCGCCTTCTCCTGGCTGTGTTTGTGTAATTAGATTACACTCTGCAACTCGGATACGCAAAAAAGAAGTCGCTGGGGTCTGACAGTTCGGCTGAACTGCCCTGGTCGGCCCGATCACGGTGGCCATAGCCGTGGGCGCGGCAGTCCTATTGATCCGGATTTCAGGCCAACGCCGTGTGGCCGATTCTCGGCGCCGGTGTGATAGGACTGCTGGCGCATGTGCTCTGATTCCTACCGGCTCTCCATCAGCACCCAGCCGTTCCCGTCAGGATCGTTGAAGGTAGCATACTTCAGGAGTGCAGGATGACCGGATCGTGTCGAGGACTCTCAACAACTTGCATGCCGCGTACCATCGGCTGACGTGTACTGTTTCCACGGAAAGCAAGAGCAAGACTCGATGGATTAGTATAGAACTGTTGTTCCTATAAACAGGTGGCGAATGGCAGAGCCCGAAGCGGTTCCAGCATACGCTCATTCACGGAACGCGCGCGGAGTGCGACAGGAGTTGCGCGAGCATCTCGAAGCCGTGGCCGGGCTAGCATCTGATTATGCGGATGCCTTCGGTGCGGGGTACCTGGCGCGAGCGGCCGGACTCTGGCATGATCTCGGGAAATACAATCCAGAGTTCCAGCGCTATCTGCTCGAGTCTGAGGCAGGTCAGCGGGCACGCGGTACTGGGCCAGACCACAAGGCAGCCGGTACACTGGTAGCCGCCCAACTGTGCCAACCCCTTGCGCCCATCATCGCCGGTCACCATGGCGGTCTGAAGGATCTCTCAGAACTGAAGAGACGCCTCATCGAATGGGGCAAGCAAGACGCGCCGTCTGACGCGCTGCGTCGTGCCTCACCGGACCTACAACAGCCGCCCGCGTCGGCCCTGCCGCCGGCCTTTGTACGGTCCACGCTCGACACAGAGTTCTTTATACGCATGCTCTTCTCGACACTGGTGGACGCCGACTACCTGGACACCGAGCAACACATTGCGGCTGAGCGAGCCGCGGCGCGGCAGGGAAGCCTGAGTCTCTCGGAACTCTGGGAACGATTCCAGCACTACCACGATACCCTGACTGGAGGAGATGGTCCAGTAAACGTGCTGCGGGCGGAGGTCTATGCGGCCTGCTTGCAAGCCGCTGAACTGCCGCCCGGCCTGTTTCGGTTGACCGTCCCCACCGGCGGCGGCAAAACCCTTTCCGGCATGGCGTTCGCTTTGCGTCACGCGCTGTGCCATGATCTGCATCGCGTCATCATCGGTGTTCCCTATACCACCATCACCGAGCAAACGGCGAGTGTCTACCGCGAGGTGTTCGGGAGCGATCGTGCCGTGCTCGAACATCATTCCGCTATTGATCCGGCCCGGGTCGACGATCAAACCGATGCCGGCCTATGGGGGCGCTTGGCAGCGGAGAACTGGGATGAGCCGATTGTGGTTACGACCACCGTGCAGCTCTTTGGGAGCCTCTTCGCCCGGTCGACCACCGGGTGCAGGAAGCTGCATCGTCTAGCCAGGAGTGTGATCATACTTGATGAAGTGCAGACGCTGCCGCCTCATCTGCTGGCCCCCATTCTCGATGCTCTACGTACCTTGACCACACAGTACGGGACCACGGTGGTCCTCTGCACCGCCACCCAGCCAGCTCTGGACGACTCGCCCGAGTTTAAAGGACTGGTTGGCGTTCGAGAAATAGCACCCGACCCGAGGCGGCTCTTCGCTGCCCTCCGCCGGGTCAACTATGAGTTGCCCGCTCCGGGTGAGTTATGGTCCTGGGAGCGGGCAGCGGTTGAGATGCAGTCCAGCCCTCAGGCGCTGGCTATCGTCAACACGGTTAAGGATGCACTCGCCCTATTCGACGCACTCGACGATCCCGATGCTTTTCACCTCTCCACTCGCCTGTGTGGCGCCCACCGCCGCCAAGTACTGGCCGAGGTGAAACGCCGCCTGCGGGCTGGGGAACCATGTAGGCTGGTCTCCACCCAGGTGGTCGAGTCTGGAGTTGATGTGGACTTTCCGCTGGTGCTCCGAGCTGTCGGACCGCTCGACCGCATTGTCCAGGCGGCCGGTCGCTGCAATCGGGAGGGGCGACTTGCCATGGGGCGCGTGGTGGTGTTCGACCCGGCGGACGGTTCCCTTCCTCCGGGCGCGTATCGGACCGCTACCCAGCAGAGCGCGATGCTGTTGAGAAAAGAGGGGGCCGATCTCCATGATCCAGCTCTCTACCAGTTGTTTTTCTATTATCTTTATGATAAATTGAACTTAGATCGCGAAGAGATTCAAGACTTGCGTGCTCACCTTCGGTATGAGGAGGTTGCCAGAAAGTTCCAGATGGTCGATGACAACACCATTAGCGTGGTGGTGCGGTACGACGAGCGAGCGGAGCGGCTGCTCGAAGAGGCTCGCGAGGTGCGTTTTCTGTCGCGCGATCTGTTGCGTGCTCTCCAACCGTACATGGTGTCGATCTTTGAGGACCTGGCCGGGAAGTATAGAGCGAGAGGAATGATTGAGGAGGTGAGAGAGGGATTGTCTGCCTGGGCCGGCGAGTACGACCAACGGCGTGGGCTGCAAGCAGAGAACCGGCTCCTGCTGGCCTGATCCGGCGCCTGAATCGCTGAATCGTTGTTGTATCGATAGAAAGGAGGGGCGAGTGGACGGTTATCCACTGCTGGAGGTAAAGGTGTGGGGCGAGTACGCCTGTTTTACTCGGCCGGAGATGAAAGTTGAACGGGTTTCCTACCCCGTGATTACGCCTTCCGCTGCCCGGGGGGTGCTGGAGGCCATCTTCTGGAAGCCGGAGTTTCGCTGGCGGGTACACGAACTCATCGTACTCAATGAAATCTCGTACTTCTCGATTTTGCGCAATGAGGTCAACAGTCGAGCCTCGGAGCGCGCCGCGAGAGCACGTGTGACCACGGGTGGCGGGTACTTCGCCGAGGAGGACCGCGCACAGCGGCATACACTCGGCTTGCGCAACGTGGCGTACGTTGTGCGAGCCGACATCGAGATGCGGGCGCATGCGCAGGAGAACCCGGCCAAGTATCGCGATCAGTTCAGGCGTCGAGTAGCGCGCGGCCAGTGCTTCCAACAGCCGTACCTGGGGTGTCGCGAGTTCGTCGCCTACTTTGGCCCGGTCGAACCTTCCGACCGACCGATCGATCGCAGCGAAGACCTGGGGCGAATGCTGTTCGATCTCCAGTATCAGCCAGCGGCTCAGGGCCGGGGCGAGCCGCACTTCTTCGAGGCTCAACTCGAGCGTGGCGTGCTGCGGGTTCCTCCCGAGTTGTACGCCGTGGGAGCGTAGCCATGTTTCTGCAACAACTGGTGGAGTACTCAAGGCGGGAGGATGTGAACATCTCCCCGCCCATGTACAACGCCGAGCCAGTACGTTACTGGATTGAGCTAGACCACGAGGGCAACCTGGAGGGTATCATCGATGTCGCCGACAGCGATGGCAAGCGACCCAGACGGGTGAACGTACCGACACTCGTTCGCAGCATGGCGGTGAGTCCGAAGCTGCTGGCCGACAATGCCGAGTACGCCCTGGGAATCGGGAGAGAGACCAGCAAACCCGAGCGCGTAACACAGTGCCACCACTCCTTTGTCGAGTTGACTCGTCGATGTGCCGAGGATACCGGTGAATCAGACGTACTCGCAGTGCTCGCTTTTCTCGACGATCCGGGCATAGACGAGCTGCCTCTACCTCCCGATTTCAATCCCACCGCGACCGTCAGCTTCCGAGTGGAGGGTAGACTCGTGGTTGGTCTGCCGGCAGTCGAGGCCTTTTGGGTCAACGCCGCCGCCGAGGGCAAGGTGATGCAGTGCCTGATATGCGGCCAGGAACGGCCGGCCATGGAACGCTTACAACTCAAGCTCAAAGGCATCCCGGGTGGTCAGAGTGCCGGGCTGGCGCTTATCTCCGCCAACGCCGATGCCTTCACCTCCTATGGGCTGGAGGCGTCCTACGTGGCTCCGACCTGTCAAGACTGTAGCGACCGTTTCATGAAGGCCGCCAACCACCTCATCGCCGGGGAGAGCACCCACCTTCGCATCGGGGATGCGGTGTACGTTTTCTGGACACGTCACGAGAGCGACTTCTCGGCTGCGCTACTCCTCAACTCGCCCGATCCGGACGACGTTCGCGCGCTGTTGCACAGCGTGTTTTCGGGTGGATCGGTTGACCTCGACCCGAACCCATTCTATGCGGCAGCGCTCACCGCCAGTGGCGCCCGGGCCGTGGTTCGCGACTGGATCGACACCACCGTTGGTCGGGCACGGGCCAACCTGGCACGCTTTTTTCACTTGCAAACCATCACCGACGCCTGGGGCGAGGCGGCCCGGCCGCTTGCCATCTGGCAACTGGCGAAGGCAACCGTTCGAAGCGGTAGTAGGGACGATGCAGCCCCCTGGCTCTCCCAGGCCCTCATACATTGCGCCCTGTCCGGCGGCCCGCTTCCCGATTCATTGCTATTCAAGTCGGTTGAGCGCTGCCGGTTGGAACGCGACGTGACGCCGCCGCGCGCCGCGCTGATAAAGATGGTGCTTCTCTCTCACAATTCGCCCAGTTCCCCAGGAGATGACGAGATGGTTACTCTGAATACCGACAATCGCGACGCCGCCTACCTGTGCGGCCGGCTCTTTGCCGAGCTGGAGGCAGTTCAACGGAAGGCGTTGGGCGAGGTAGGCGCGAGCATTGTGGACCGCTACTACGGCACGGCCTCATCGGCTCCGGCCACCGTATTTGGTCGCCTCATACGCGGCGCACAGCCACATCTGGGGAAGCTACGGCGCGAAAACCACGGCGCCTATCGTGCGATCGACGAGCGCCTGCAAGACATTCAAGACGGGCTTGAGGCGTATCCAACGACCCTGACCCTGCAGCAACAGGGCAGGTTCGCGCTCGGCTACTATCATCAGCGCGCCGCCGATCGACACGCTAGACAGGAGCGAAAAGCTGCCATGGCACAGGATGCCGATACCGACCAGGATGAGCTCGCCGATACCACCAATCTGTAAGGAGGAACGACCATGGATCAGAACGTTCACACCGATGCCACCCGGCGCCACGACTTCGTCCTGCTCTTCGACGTGACCGATGGAAACCCCAACGGGGATCCGGATGCCGGTAACCTTCCCCGCGTCGATCCAGAGACCATGCAAGGCTTGGTCACCGATGTCTCGCTCAAACGTCGTGTCCGCAACTGGGTTGACGCGACTCATGGCGACCAATCTCCATACCAAATCTACGTGCAGAATAAAGGTGTTGCCCTCAACGACATGCATCAGCGGGCCTATACTGCGAAGAACATCAAGTCCACTGGGCCCAAGCAGAAAAGAGAAGACATAGACATAGTTCGGCCGTGGATGTGCGAGCAGTTCTACGACATTCGGACCTTTGGCGCGGTTATGACCACCGGCGTCAACTGCGGACAGGTGCGCGGCCCCGTGCAACTGACCTTTGCGCGCTCCATCGATCCCCTTATTCCTCTTGAAGTAGCCATCACACGGGTGGCGATCACCAAGCCCAAAGATACCGTACACGTCACTGCCGAGGGTGATGGCCAGGGAGAAGGAAAAGTATCTGAGATAGGGCGGAAATCGCTGGTGCCCTACGGGCTGTATCGAGGATGCGGCTTCTTCATGCCTTCGTTTGCCCGCCAGACAGGGTTCTCCAGTGATGACCTTTCCCTTTTCTGGAACGCGCTCCTCAACATGTGGGATCTCGACCGATCCTCGAGCCGGGGCTTGACCGGCTGCCGCGGGCTGTACGTTTTCAGTCACGAGAGTGGGTTAGGCAACGCTCCCGCCAATCAACTCCTGGAGCGGGTGACTGCACGCCGCCACGAGGGGGTCCTGGCGCCGCGCATGTTCACTGACTATGAGGTGAGCGTCCGTGACGCCGACCTTCCGTTGGGGGTGACTCTCACGCGACTGGTAGGCTAGGCACGCGATGGAGCCGGCCGAGGATCAACCTGTGCTCATCTCGGCGCTTGAGCACTGGAGCTACTGCCCTCGCCAGTGCGGCCTAATCCACCTGGAGCAGACCTATACCGAGAACCTCTATACCGTTCGTGGCAACCACGCGCACGAGCACGCCCATACCGAAGGAGGAGAAACGTCGGGCGACGTGCGCGTGGTCCGGGGGCTGTCACTCTGGTCCGCGGAATTGGGGTTGGTGGGAAAGGCCGACGTGGTGGAGTTTCGAGACAGACAGCCCTTTCCCGTCGAGTACAAAGTCGGGCAGCGTCGCAAATGGGGCCACGAAGACATCCAGCTGGCCGCCCAGGCGATGTGTCTGGAAGAAATGCTCGAGCTGTCCGTTCCAGAGGGCGCAATCTTCTACAGCAGGTCGCAACGGCGGCGTGTGGTGACTGTCGACGACAGCCTGCGCGGTCTGGTGCGACAGACGGTCCAATCAGTACGGGCCATGCTTGCCGGCAACACCCTGCCCGCTGCCCTGGACGATGCTCGGTGCCCGAGTTGTTCGCTCAACGATGCGTGTCTTCCGGACGTCGTGGCGCGGTCCCAGCGTATGAAGCTGCATCATACCGCCCTCTTCAAGGCGGAAGGCTGGGCCGAATCCACCGAGTCGCGTGGCGGGAGCTGACGACGGCATGGAATTACTCAACACCCTGTACGTCACGACGCAGCGAGCGTATGCGCATCTCGATCATGATACCGTGCGCGTTGAGGTAGAGCGACAGACAACCCTACGGATTCCACTCCTTCACCTGGAGGCCATCGTCTGCCTGGGCAATGTGATGGTGAGCACGGCGCTGATCCACCGCTGCGGCGAGGACGGTCGCGCCTTGGTTTTTCTCAGTACCACTGGGCGGTTCAAAGCTCGAATCGTCGGCCCAACGGGTGGCAATGTCTTGCTTCGGCAGGCGCAACACGCACGGCTTGGCGCGGTTGACGGCGCGCTGAGCATTGCACGCAACGTGGTGGCGGGAAAGGTCCAGAACTCTCGGCAGGTGCTGTTGCGCGCAGCGCGCGAAACCAGCGATATCGCGGATCGCGAGCGCCTCCTTGTGGGCATCGAAGGTCTGCTTGAGACTCTTGGACGCCTCCCGCAGGCGCATACCCTCGATACCGTTCGAGGGCATGAGGGGGATGCCGCCCGGCTCTACTTCGACTGCTTCGATGCGATGGTGCGAGCCAACCGCGATGTCTTCTACTTCAGTGTGCGTTCGCGGCGTCCCCCGAGAGATCCTCTGAATGCCACCCTATCCTTCCTGTACGCCCTGCTGATGGGAGATTGTGTTGCGGCCCTCGAAGCAGTTGGGCTGGACCCGCAGGTTGGTTACCTCCATGCGCTACGACCCGGCCGGCCGGCGTTGGCCCTCGACTTGATGGAGGAACTCCGCTCGGCTGTCGCCGATCGCCTGGCATTGACGCTGATCAACAGACGCCAGCTCACGGCACGTGACTTCGAGGCACAGCCGGGTGGAGCAGTATTACTGGCTGAAGGGGGGCGACGCGAAGTCATCACCGCCTACCAGAAACGAAAACAGGAGCAGATACGTCATCCGGTGCTCGACCGTGCCGTACCGGTCGGGTTGATCCCGCACGTCCAAGCGCGCTTGCTGGCCCGGCATCTGCGTGGTGATCTGGCACAGTATCCTCCATTTCTTGCCCGTTAGTCGGAAGGTAGCCGCATGGAGATCCTCGTCGCTTATGACGTCTCAACGGAGACTGCAGCCGGACGCCGTCGCCTGCGCCATGTCGCCAATGCGTGCCTGGCTTTTGGCCAGCGCGTTCAGCAATCTGTCTTCGAATGTTCCTTGAGTCCGGAGAACCTTGAGCGGCTGGAACATCGGTTGCTGAGAATTATCGAGCAGAACGAGGACAGCTTGCGGATTTACCGTTTACTCGAACCACGTGAGCGCCACATCCGGATCTACGGCAAGAGGCCGGATGTAGATTTTCACGGACCACTCATTGGATAAGCGTCAGAGCGCGGACGTGGAGCAGCCCGCGATCACCCGCAGGTTCGCGCTGGCCGAAAGGTGTCGTGCCGAAGCCAAGTTTGGCTGGAAGAGGCTACGGGTATGTCGACCGTAGTACTCCGTCGCGCCAGGTTCGCGCACGGCTGGTCGAGAGGCCCGCCTCCGCGCCAAAAATTAGCGTAACCGGCGCATCCTGTCTTCGGGCAGGATGAGGATTGAAACTAGGTGTCTTGAGCTATCACGCCATGTCCAACACCGCGGCGCATCCTGTCTTCGGGCAGGATGAGGATTGAAACACCGGGCCGCTGGTACTGTTGCCGCGTTTGAAGGTCGGCGCATCCTGTCTTCGGGCAGGATGAGGATTGAAACTGCTGGCGCTGATAGGCACTGGTGCCGGTGGACACGGGCGCATCCTGTCTTCGGGCAGGATGAGGATTGAAACTTGGAGGCGGAGTCGGTCCTCTTCCGTGCCAAAGGGGCGCATCCTGTCTTCGGGCAGGATGAGGATTGAAACATGAGCAGAAAATCTTCGCCAGTGGCGTCCCAGAAGGCGCATCCTGTCTTCGGGCAGGATGAGGATTGAAACCGCACGGCAGACATTGCCGCCGCCGCCGACCATGACGGCGCATCCTGTCTTCGGGCAGGATGAGGATTGAAACTTTTGCGCGATGGCAGTAGTCAATCCACCACCGGGGCGCATCCTGTCTTCGGGCAGGATGAGGATTGAAACGATTCGTGCTGAACCTTCGGCCAATAAGCGGCTAATGGCGCATCCTGTCTTCGGGCAGGATGAGGATTGAAACGACTGTCTACCACTAGCGGACGGCAGGCTATCGCGGGCGCATCCTGTCTTCGGGCAGGATGAGGATTGAAACATCAAGCCTACCCAGAGCCTCTAAATAAATGGCATGCGGCGCATCCTGTCTTCGGGCAGGATGAGGATTGAAACCCCGTGGCGCTCACCCTGGTGGTGCAGAACGATACCGGCGCATCCTGTCTTCGGGCAGGATGAGGATTGAAACTCTATGACGCCGCTCGTGCATCTGGCCTGGAAACAGGGCGCATCCTGTCTTCGGGCAGGATGAGGATTGAAACAGAGCGGTCCGCTGCGATTTCGCGGCCCTCGTGGTGGCGCATCCTGTCTTCGGGCAGGATGAGGATTGAAACGAGGTTCAGCATCGCACTGCCTCCAGTCGCCGCAATGGCGCATCCTGTCTTCGGGCAGGATGAGGATTGAAACGATTTGCTCTCGGCACTGGTATGCACTCAAGGGGTCGGCGCATCCTGTCTTCGGGCAGGATGAGGATTGAAACAGACTCGACACCGACAATACCACCAGTCTGGCCTGGGGCGCATCCTGTCTTCGGGCAGGATGAGGATTGAAACTCATTGCCGCCATGGGCGATTGCGATGGGATGGAGGCGCATCCTGTCTTCGGGCAGGATGAGGATTGAAACACGGTGTACCGGCGGCCAGGTACCACGGCTGAGGCGGGCGCATCCTGTCTTCGGGCAGGATGAGGATTGAAACGCGCGGTATGGGCATGTAACTGGGCAGCGGTCGCCGAGGCGCATCCTGTCTTCGGGCAGGATGAGGATTGAAACCATTTGACGCAGTCTCCAATTTTCAAGAATCAGGCGGCGCATCCTGTCTTCGGGCAGGATGAGGATTGAAACTCTTCAAAGCCATGCCCGTATGTTCGGCAAGTCTCCTGGCGCATCCTGTCTTCGGGCAGGATGAGGATTGAAACTGGTTAGTGTCGTGGCATTCGCGGAATCGCATCGAGGCGCATCCTGTCTTCGGGCAGGATGAGGATTGAAACAACAGGTGCTAGCGTGCGGACTCCTTTTGATCGAAGGGCGCATCCTGTCTTCGGGCAGGATGAGGATTGAAACAAATCTTCATCGACACGAACGCCCCCTCCGGTAGTAGGCGCATCCTGTCTTCGGGCAGGATGAGGATTGAAACAGCAGCGTGGCGGGGAGATAGTAATTCGAGAGGACGGCGCATCCTGTCTTCGGGCAGGATGAGGATTGAAACAGCGAGGTCGAGCCCTACTGCTGTCGATTGTTGGGGCGCATCCTGTCTTCGGGCAGGATGAGGATTGAAACGGGTTGGGGATGTGGTGCGACCGCATAGTGATGCGCGGCGCATCCTGTCTTCGGGCAGGATGAGGATTGAAACGGTGCATACCCGGTACCATCGGCCGACCCAGCCTGGCGCATCCTGTCTTCGGGCAGGATGAGGATTGAAACCATGCCGTTTGTTGAGTTTCACGGTACCTATGCCGAGGCGCATCCTGTCTTCGGGCAGGATGAGGATTGAAACGCTTCCTCCACCTCTTTACCGGGCGTAATGCTATCGGCGCATCCTGTCTTCGGGCAGGATGAGGATTGAAACTCGAATGAACGGTGCAACCTCTTCAGTGTTGCATCGGCGCATCCTGTCTTCGGGCAGGATGAGGATTGAAACTGAATGAGGGAGGACGAACGTGGCGACCACGCCGAGGCGCATCCTGTCTTCGGGCAGGATGAGGATTGAAACCCTACGCTATTCATTAGCGCCTCACAAACTTATCGGCGCATCCTGTCTTCGGGCAGGATGAGGATTGAAACGGGCTGGCCTGCCCGCCAGTGACGGGAACCGCCACGGCGCATCCTGTCTTCGGGCAGGATGAGGATTGAAACGATTACCCGGTCGGATTCGCTGACCTTGGTGGCGAGGCGCATCCTGTCTTCGGGCAGGATGAGGATTGAAACTGGCGAGGACCATGATGGCCGCTCCGATGCGTGCATGGCGCATCCTGTCTTCGGGTAGGATGAGGATTGAAACATCCAACATCCGAAATTGCGCCAGGTCGGGCCAAGGGAGCATCCCGTCTTCGGACAGGATGAGGATTGAAACAATTTTTCATACTGCTGGGCATTCGTCGACGCGCGGGCGCATCCTGTCTTCAGGCAGGATGCGGATTGAAACCGGGTTGACTCCACCGGCACGGTTTTCTCTGCCGAGGCACATCCTGTCTTCGGCCAGCGATTACGAATGACAGGGGGAATTTCAGCGTAGAACAAGGGCGCATCGTACAAGCAGCGGGAGTAGGCCAATTGGTCGGCGATCCTATGCCGACGTTGGTACCGTTCATCTAAATCCTCAATGGCGGCGTATGTCCATGGACCATCAACTCGATGCTGAACCTTCTGACTCTCACCGCATCTTCAGGTACGACAGCTGCTATCGGCATCGGCCGCTACGATATCAGCGAGCGATGCGCTCGTCTCAGATGGCGAGCCACTCTCCACCACCCAGAGACAGCGCGGACCGGTAGCTCCCCTCAGGAAGCGGGTCTGCGTGCGGATCGCGCGAATGCTCGCACCTGGAGGTGTACGCCATGCTGTACGTCAGGGCTGAGGCCAGGGTGCGCCGCTCCTCGCCGGCGAAGTGCCGTCCCCTTGCCTCTTCATAGGCCGCAACGAAGGCGCGAGCTTCCTCCAGAGAGGGAGAGGACAGAGTGGTGAGTGCATCGTGAAGGAATGGGCGGCGCTCCCGACGATGATCGCTTCCGTATCATAGACCAGGCTGTCCCAGTCGTACACTGCGGTTGGCTCATTACCGTCAAAGCGCACGTGCTTGGCTTGCCAATCCGCATGCCCGACAGCATCGTTCCCAGTTGGTGCCCAGAGGAGCGGTTGCGCCTGTGCCGCTAGCGCGTCGATCCACTCAGCGCCGGCCGTGGTCGCCTCGAAATCAAAGAGACTACTGTGAGGTCTACCCCACAGCGTGCCTCCTTCATGCTTCCCCAGCCAGGTGCGTCGAAGTCCCGACGATTCCACTTCATCACCGAGGCGAGCGATATCTGCAAGCAATCGGGCCAACGCTATACGAACTGCTGGCTGGTGTGGATTGCGGTATTCACCACGCTCGCGCCATTCCTCTGCTGTGGCATAGCCATGCGCAAACGCCGCCGGACGCAGGATCGGCCGCGGTGCGGGAAAGCCGTGATCGGCAAGATGAGCCTGCACTCGCTGAGCTGCTTCGAGACGATCGAGACGCAGATTGGGTGGCTGTCCCTTGAGTACGATGTCTCGCCCGTCGTCCAGCGTCAGACCGAACACGCATCCCATGCCGGACTCATAGAAGAGACAGTTGGTTACCGACGTGCCCAACCATGCGCCTACAAAGTCGAGAACTGCCTTAGCAATGCGTATGGAGTCCGTCGTCCCGAACACGGACCGTTCCACGGTCAAATCGTCCCACCCCGCGGTTCGCTGTTCGATGGCTACGGCGATGGTCTGTGTTATGTCGATGTGTGTCGAGTCCATTCAGGAGGATTTCACACGGTCGATCTCTCCGTCCCAGTCATCGATCACCCCGCCGTAACCCCGATCGCGCATGAGGCGTTCGACTTGATCTTCGAGACGCTGTTGGAGTGGCGGGTCAGCACTCCGGAGGATGTCGAGAAAGATGTGCTCTAATTCCCCCTGGGCCCACCCCTGCGCGCTCAAGGCATCAAGGGACACCATAAGTCTGTCGTGGAACGGCGGCCAGCGGCCCTCCAGCAGAAAGAGAGCCTGCACCAGGTAGGTCAGAGAATCAGCAGCCTCAAGGCGTGCGCCCAGTTCATTCCCGCGTCGACTCGCCTTCATGGATCGATAAAAGCCGTTCAGATAGGCATCGAACATCTCCGGCACTTCACGCCGAACCCGCTCTTCAGGAATGGCAAGCAGATCATTCATGAGGCGTTCGATCTCCCCATTCCGGTCCACCAGTATCCTGGCCGTGGCGAGACCACGGATGTACCACCCTGGCATGCCGGCGCCGAGCAGGCGCTCGGGAGACGCGTATGCCAGTTCGATGTGCTTGCGGTCTCCGAGCATGGTGACCTGAGGGGCGCATTGCTCGGCGGCGACACGCCTCTGGTACTCTCTATCGGTCAGAATCCAAAGCAGATCGTAGTCCGAACGTTCGTCCTCCATATCAGCGGCGCGAGATCCGTGCAGAAGGAGCCCGAGGGTTTCGGTATCGCGCCGCGCCACCTCGATAAGCGGACCGAGGACGGAATCATCAGCATGGCGGCCTGTGTGCTGGAGGGAATACGGCTGACTGCCATGAGGTGCCGGTCGACTTTCGTCGTCTGTCATCACTGATCGACTGTCAGTCATTTGACTGGCGCCGAAGCAGCTTCACATGGTGAAGGGTTGATATGTCCGTTTCGGTAAATACGGAAAACACGGCTTGATACGAATCTGCCTCCACGACATAGACATCGGCTGGAGGATACATAATTCGATTGATCTCTGCAACCGCTAACTTCTCCGTGTCATGGGGTCTCTCCGTGCAGTAAATGGCGGGACCACCACCGGGGGCTTTTCCATTTTCAATGAAGACCCCAAAGTACGGCATGTCAACTCCATGGTTGCTCTCGAAGGGATGTTGAGATAGGGCACACCCTGAAAGCGGCGTATAGAAACAGGTTCTCCATTATCGACGTGACGCTCTGGAACGTCCCAGTGGCGTGAGGCTAATTCTTGAAAAATCCCGAACGATGAGACGAAGCCAAGCGAGGCCGTTGAGCGCTGCCTCTATTTCGGTTCGGCGGTCGTCACTGTTGCTGGCGATGCCGACCATCAACCTGTCCGTGAGGGCATTCTGGTGGGAACACCGCGGATCGTCGCTCATCAGTTTGAGTATCTGCTTCTCCAGGGGTTTCAGGTGTCGGAGTCGCTCTTCACGGCGCCGAGCAGCAGTAACTTCAGCGTCTTCTCTGTTAGCATCTCTCTGGTAAGGCATTCTCAGAACTCAGTGTGAGGTGTGTATTCGCGACCCGGCGCGGCCCAACAACTCTTCCACCATCTCAGTTTTGGCTTCAGTATAGGCTTCACGGTCGTGCTCGTAGCGGTCGGCCAGGGTCCGTTTCAGCGCGGCGTACTCCTGTGCGGCCGCTGGATGTGTGCGCAGGTAATCGCGAAGTTGTAGGTGGAGCTGAAGTTGCAGATTGTCCGCCGCGCAGAGGTAGAGGTGGTGGCGCGGCGCATCCCATGGCGCCAGAAATGCCTCCCGACCGGCAATGCCCATGTCTCCCTGGTGGAGGTAGCCCAGCGGCGCCAGCCGTTCGATGGCCGCCGGCACCTCGGCGCGCGACGCCACCACCACGTCCACATCGATGATCGGCTTGGCCGCCAGTCCGGGCACCCCGGTGCTACCCACATGCTCGATGCGTACCGCCAGATCACCCAGCGCCAAGGCGACCTGGTCGCGCAGCCGCTGGAAGGTCTCCGGCCATGATGGGTCGTACTCGACTACGATGATAGGCTCGGGTATCTCGCACCTCCTACTACTCTCCTGGGTACGCTAGACGATTGCGCCGAGGGCCGATTACTCGACACCGATCAGTGCCGTCCGCCACTGCTCGGTGTGCGCTCCCAATTCCGCCAGCGGCGCAGCTGTCTCCGGCACGCCAAATTCCGCCACCGCCTCAGCCAGCGTATTGACCGGACCAACGCACACCTCCTCACGCTCGAAAAGCTGCAGCCACTCGGTGGCGGTACGGCTCCCGAAGATCTCGGTCAGCAGCGCGGTTAGCTTCTCCTGAGCGCCGGCATCGAATTGCTGCGCCGTCAGATCGGCGCAACCAAGCAACTCGCAAAGGCGGCGGAAGAAGGGCGGCTCGAGGGCGGCTACAGTGAGCCACCGGCCATCGGCGGCGGCGTACATGCCATAGCAGGCAAATGCGCCGGTGAGCAGCCGTGATCGCTCCTCGTCGACGTGGCGATAGGACTGGAGCGCGTGGGCGCGGTGGGTCATGGAGATATCCAGCCGGCGCCCCCGGCCGGTTCGGCTCCGTTGGTAGAGCGCCAGCAAAATCTCGTTGACCGCCGTCAGCGAGCCGGCGGCCAGATCGGCGATGGGCAGCGGCGGCAGCGCGGGGGCCGTGGCGGCCAGCACGCCCGCGAACCCCAGGTAATTCAGATCGTGCCCGACCCGGCTGGCATGTCGCCCCGTCGGGCCAAAGCCGCTGATCGAGCAGTAGATGACGCTGTCCGGCAGATCCTCCGCGCCAAGGCCCAGGCGCTTCGCCACCCCAGGGCGGAACCCTTCGATCACCACATCGGCCTTCGCACAGAGCGCCCGGCCAAACTCCGGCTCCCGCTTCAGATCGCACACCACCGATTCCTTCCCGGCGTTGAGCGCCCGATGCCAGGCCGGAACCAGCCGCCGCAGCGGATCACCCTCCGGCGCCTCCAGCCGCACCACCCGTGCCCCGCGTCGCATCAGTTCGCGGCTGGCAAACGGCCCGGGAAGATGGCGCGAGAGGTCGACCACCAGCAGACCGTCCAGAGGCCTTGACGTGTCATCGGTCATTGAGAGATTCTCCCATATCACGCATCCGTGTTCGGCGCGATGGCCGGCATATCCAGCCGGTAGCCTCGCACCGTCACACCCTCATATACTCCATTACCACCTGTAATGACAGAGAGGGATACCACCATGGGAACCAACACTGCGGTCGGTTCGGAATTGCCGGTGCACGCATACTTCGATGGGCTGTGCGAGCCTCGCAACCCGGGTGGCTATGCCTGCGGCGGCTGGTGTATCGAGCCGCATCCCGATTGTGATGCGTTCGCCGAGCGGAAGGCCGGGGGCAGCTTCTACCTACATGGCGCCGGAGCCACCAACAACGTGGCGGAGTACCGGGCAGCGATTGAAGCACTTGGGACCATCCACCACGCCGGATACCACGGCGACGTACGATTACACGGCGACAGCCAGCTCGTGGTGAGACAGTTCAACCGGGAGTGGCGCTGCAACAAGCCGGAACTGCAAGAGTTGCTCACGACCCTGCACTCTGCCACCATCCAGTTCTCGTCGGTCACGGTCGTCTGGGTACCGCGAGATCAAAACGCCATCGCCGACGAGCAGTCGAGAGTAGCGTACCGCCGCGCCGCCGCATCTATCAGCCGCTAGCCCATTCACGCCGATATTTCTGAAGCCTCGCTCAAGAAGGCATGCGCGCTCGCAGGTGTCGCGTGGAGCGACTTCGAGAAGCAATACTGATGCAGGAGCACGACATGCGCGGCTATCCGATCCTTCTCCACCATGACACCGACTCGGGCATGGTGCTAATCGACGTTCCGGATCTCCCCGATGTGGTCACCGAAGGCGCGACGGAAGCCGAGGCGATCGCCAATGCCGCCGAGGCGATTCTTCGCGTCCATCTTGCGTTTCTCCAACGTGAAGGCGAAGCGATTCCAGAGCCGGCGTACGACGCACGGTCAGTCGCAGTAGCGGGGTGGTGGCACGCTATCACCTGGGCGCCGGTCAGACAGTGGCGCTGGACTGGACCTTTCAGCCTCTGGCGGCACCGCTGGTGCGCGAGCAGGGAGCGGCGCCGTCGCTTTCGGAGGGAGATCGCGTCCGCTATCTGCGCGTGTGTGCACAGCTCAGCCGGGAGCCGGAGATCGTGACGCGCCCAGGCGCTGGCTGCCGGCGTGGGTTATGATCCGTACCCTGAAGGACAATGAGCGATCCCAAATACACACTGGAGTTTTATCGCGACCGTGATGGCCGCCAACCCGTCCGTGACTGGCTTCGAGACGACTTAGATCGGAGCAAAGCCCGGGCACTTGGGGTGGCGATGTTCCACATACTCCAGCAGGAGGGAGTCGGTGTATGCGCCACGGAGAATGGGAAGCCGATCAGCAAAGGCCTCTTCGAGTTTCGGCTGCGCCACAGCGCCCAGGAGATGTTGCACAACCTCGGTCTGTTGCCTCCAGATGAGCCGCGCGCTCAGGCCGAGGAGCACGTCCTCCTCCGCGTCTATTGCCATGCCTACGGCAACAAGGTGATCCTGCTCCTCGCCGGCTACGACAAGGGCGAAGCGCCATCCAAACAGCGCGAAGAGAGGGAAATCCGGACGGCCGAGGCTCGCTTGAAGGACTTCCAGGAACGAACGGCTCGGTCCACCTACGAGTCTTGATTTCGCCGCGCAATATGTGATAAAACCCATATATGAGCAAATTGGACGCTGGCGATGACTTCACCGCCTTCATGGAAGACCTGGAGCGCGAGGCCCGGGAAGAAGGGGCTGCGGCTGTTGCTGAGATGGAGGCCCTGCACGAGTACTACGGTCTCGTCAGCGAGTTCATCAAGCTGCGTCGCCATCGTCAGATGACGCAGAAGCAGCTGGAGAACGCCTCAGGTATTCCGCAGAGCGAAATCAGTCGCATCGAGTCCGGACATGCGAATCCGACCCTGGCCACGCTTCGAACCCTTGTGCGCGCGCTAGGCGGGGAGATCCGAATCGTCGATCGGCACGAGGCCATCTCGGCCCCCAGCTAGGAACGCCGGGGCTCATCACCCTCCGCCATTCAGGCCACGCCGGAAACTCAGCGCCCACAGGATGAGCGGCGCCTGGAGCGGCAAGCGCAGCCAGGTGAGGATGCCTGCTATGCCGTACTTGCTATCGAGCGCCATCTGGATGTTCGCGGGGAAAACCGCTACCAACAGGACAGCAATCGCGTAGGCGCCGAATCGGCGCGTACGTGGCACGACCAGCAGCGCCGCACAGATGATCTCGATCACGCCGCTGACGGTTACCAGCGTCGCGGCCTGCCCTCGCAGCGGCGCCGGAATAATGCTGCGATATGGCGCGGGCGCCAGGAGATGCAGAAGACCCGAGCCACCCATCAGGGTGCAGAGCCCGAGGAGCGACAGCGCCCGCCACGTCATGCTCTGGCCTTTCCTGGGGTGAGTACGCCGAGATCTGGGACCGCGGACCGATGCCCTGGCAGCGCGGTGGCGCCTGCGAACGCCCCAGTATGGCAGAGCGGAGCCGGCCGATTCTTTCCTCGCGCCAGCTGCCACCCCATTCTGGCCCTAAACCTGCAGTATGGTTCGCATCATCTCCTGGAGTGTTCTATGCTCACCACCGATCCCGAACAGGCCGCGCCACTTCAACCTGTTACCGACGGGTGCGCTTCTCTCTTTGCCCCGTTCACCCTGCGCCAGATCACCTTTCGCAATCGGATCATGGTCTCGCCGATGTGCCAGTACTCCTGCACCGATGGCTTCGCCACTGATTGGCACCTGGTGCACCTGGGCAGCCGCGCCGTGGGCGGCGCGGCGCTGGTCATGGTGGAGGCCACCGCCGTCACCGCCGAGGGCCGCATCTCGCCGTGGGATATGGGACTCTGGAAGGACCAGCAGATGGAGCCGCTGGCCCGCATTGCCCACTTCATTGGCGAGCACGGCGCTATCCCCGGCATCCAGATCGGTCATGCCGGTCGCAAGGCCAGCACCTATCGACCATGGAGCGAGCGACACGGTGAGGTTCCGCGCGACGAGGGTGGCTGGCAGACCGTTGCGCCCAGTGTCATCCCCTTCCGCGACACGTATCCCACGCCCCATGCGCTGAGCGAGATCGAGATTGGCGATCTGGTCGCCGCCTTTGCCCAGACTGCCCGCCGTGCCCGGCAGGCCGGCTTCCAGGTGCTCGAGCTGCACGGCGCCCACGGCTACCTGATCGACGAGTTCCTCTCACCACTGGCAAACCGGCGCACCGATCGCTACGGCGGCGACTTCGAGAACCGCATCAGGTTTCTGTGTGAGATCGCCCGCGCGGTGCGTCAGGAGTGGCCGAAGCACCTCCCGCTCTTCGCGCGCTTCTCGTGCACGGACTGGGTGGAGGGCGGCTGGACCATCGACGACAGCGTGCGTCTGGCCCGCATCCTCGCGCCCGAGGGCGTCGATCTGATCGATTGCTCCACCGGCGGCATGGTGGCCGACGCTCAAATCCCGGTTGGCCCGGGCTATCAGGTTCCCTTTGCCGCCCGCATTCGCCAGGAGGCCGGCGTCCCAACCGCCGCCGTGGGCCTGATCACCGAACCGGCCCAGGCCGACGCCATCATCCGACAGGGCGAGGCCGATCTGGTGGCTCTGGCGCGCGCCGAGCTACGCGACCCCTACTGGCCGATCCACGCGGCGAAGGCTCTGGATCGCGATATCACCTGGCCAGTTCAGTACGAGCGAGCGAAACAGTAAGCCAATACGGTTGGCTTACGCCGCCATATTGCCACTAAGACCGTATCCACCTCGCATCTCCACACCGCCCAGAAGAAGGAGTGGGATGTGGGCCCACTGGATGTAAGCTGCAGGGAGGACGAGATGGAGCCGCGAAAAATCATCATTGGGGCTGGAAACCAGCGGTGGCCTGGTTGGCAGCCAACTCAACAGGAGGATCTGGACCTCCTCAGACGGCGTACCTGGGTATCACGCTTCTCGCCCGGCGCCATTGATGCCTTGCTCTGCGAGCACGTCTGGGAACATCTGACCGAGGCCGAGGGCAGAGCGGCTGCCGCGCTCTGCTACGAGTTTCTCAAGCCGGGTGGATATCTTCGCTGTGCCGTGCCCGATGGAAACTTTCCAGATGAGGAGTATCAACGCACTGCACAGGTTGGAGGTCCTGGCCCCGCCGATCATCCCGCCGCCAGCCACAAGATTGTCTACGAGTACCGGCGATTGAGTGACGTCTTCCAGACGGCCGGCTTCGAGGTCGACCTGTTGGAGTATTGCGATGATCGAGGGCGCTTCCACTACCACCAGTGGAACTCGGCCGATGGGCCGATCTACCGATCTCTCCTCTCCGATCATCGTAATCAGGAGGTCACTATCCGATTTGTGTCTCTCATTCTGGATGCCAGAAAGCCGGTAGTGTCCGGGGATTGAATCCCTTGGAAGCGAAAAGCCGGTTCCACAATGATCAGCAGGATGCGGAGTAACGCCGAGGAGCATGACCAGAGCAGCCGCATTTCGAGTGGGTTACTACACCTGTGGATTAACTCTTAGGTGTGTAATCATGGCTTTCTGGTTTGTTATCGTGCTGTAGAGGTCCCGAGATGATTCGAACGCCAGTCCAGCTGACTGAATATCAGGCACACGAACTCAAGGAACTGTCGCGTCAACAGGGCGTATCCATGGCGGAATTGATTCGCCAGGCGGTGGAGCGGCTGATTGACCAGAGCAAAAGCGAGGAAGCCTGGCGCCGGGCATCTGCGCTGGTGGGCCGGTACGAGTCTGACCTGAGCGATATCGCCGTGCGGCATGACGAATACCTTGCCGAAGATTTTCGGTAGTGCGTGTATTTGTCGATACGTCGGCTCTCTTTGCTCTGCTCAATTCGAAGGATGCCATGCGCCGGCCAGCAAGTAGTGCATGGACTCAGTTGGCGCAGCGCCGTGAGGATTTGATCACGAGCAACTATGTTGTCGTCGAAGCCATGGCACTCATTGGGCGACGCCTCGGCTTCCCCGCCATGCGCGCCTTCCACGACGATCTCGTACCGCTCTTGAACATTCTTTGGGTTGAAGCACGGCTTCACCAACGAGCTCTCGCTGCTTTACTCACAGCCGCCATGCGAGATCTCAGTCTGGTGGACTGTACCAGCTTTGAAATCATGCGCCAGGGCGGCATTACCACCGCGTTTGCGTACGATAACCATTTTGTTCAGCAAGGCTTCGCCGTCATATCCCAGGTGGGCTGACACCAACGGTTGTGAAAGAGACAGATTCGGTACCATGACCTCTGCCCCTACCACCTTCAGGCCTCGGCTCTGAGTGAATTGACCATTGCTCTATTCTGATATACTTTCCTCAACAATGAGTACGTGGAGTCAGGGAGGCGAGGGATGAAGAGGCGTATTGGGAGGGTTCTGTTAGCCGGGGCTTTGTCGGTGCTGTTGCTGCTGGCCTCGGTTGCTGGCGCATCGTTGCATGGCGCCGGCCGGATCGCCGCGGCGCCGCTGGCCGCCAATCGCGGCACGCTGATCGTCGCCCGAGACCTATCGGACGCAAAGACGCTGGACCCGGGTAGAAGCTACGAATTCTCGGCGTCCGCGGTTCAGCAAAACGTCTATGACGAGTTGGTGACCTATCGGGGCAGCAATACGAGCACACCGGTGGCGGCCCTGGCGACCAGCTGGACTGTCAGCAAGAACGCACGATTTTTCTACTTTAAACTGCGGCACGGTGTTCGGTTCTCGAATGGCGATCCCATGACCGCCCAGGATGTGGTCTTTACCTATCGGCGCCTCGGCTACCTGAACGATAACCCGGCCTTCCTCATGGGGGCCAACACCGTTGGCAAGCGAGTCGTGATCAACGGCGTGCGAGCCCTCGGCAAGTACAAGGTCGAGTTCATCCTTCCGTCGCCCGATGTGTCCTTCCTGGCCGCGCTGGCCGATGTGAACTTCGGCGTCCTGGAGGCGAAGGTGATTCGTGCCCATGGTGGTACCGATGCTCCCAACGCAGCCACGGCGGACCACGCCACCAACTACCTGAACAACCACTCGGCGGGCACCGGGCCCTTTGTTCTGTCCTCCTGGACGCGTGGCGCGAGTGGTCAGATTGTGCTGCGGCGGAATCCATACTTCTGGGGACCGAAACCATCGCTGAACCAGATCGTATTCCAGGGCATCACCAATTCCACGACGGAGCGTCTGGAAGTTTCACGCGGCACGATTGACGTGGCGGAGAATATCGACATCGACGGCGCCAAGGCTCTTCGATCGGACAGTAACGTCACCGTAGTAACCGGTAACACCCTTGATCTGATCTACATGGGCATGACCACCATTGCCCAGAACTCGAAGCCGATCAGCAACCCCAAGGTGCGCGAGGCCATCCGCGCTGCGCTGGACTACAACGGCATCGTCAACGGTCTGTTGAGCGGTGTCGGGACGCAGCCGAACAGCATGATTCCGGTCGGCATGCTCGGGAACGAACCGGCCTTCAACAACTCGGTTAAACCCCGACTGAACATCGCCTACGCCAAGAATCTATTGAAACAGGCAGGATATCCGAACGGGTTTACGGTCTCCATGGCCTACGACGGCGGTGTGACCTTCGATGGCGTCTCCTACGATCTGCTGGCCCCCAAGGTGGCGCACGATCTCGCCGCCATCGGGATCACCGTGAAGCTCCAGCCCATGCAAGACACCGTGCTCCTGCCCGCGTACCGCGCCAAGAAGCTGGCCTTGGTCCTCTACAACTGGGGCGTCGACTTCCCGGACCCGAACGACTACGCAGGACCGTTTTCGCCCGGCGGCGGGCCGGCGGGGCGTATGGGATACACCTGGGACCCCGCTCTCACCAAGTTGGCGGTGGCAGCAGACTCGACGTCCAATCGTGCTCGCCGAGCGAGCCTGTACCAACAGCTTCAGCGTGTCTGGTTGCAGGAGGGCCCGTGGGTGGGCGTGGTGCAGCCGCAGCAAATCCGTGTGCTCCATCGGGGTGTCACCGGGTACGTGTACAACGCTGTGAACAACTCGGACTTCCGGCGGGTCAAAAAGAGCTGATGGCGCCGCGCGGGAGGGGGATAGCCCCTCCCGCCTCGCCACCCATCTGCCCATGAACATTTACACCTTCACCGTGCGCCGCTTACTGCTGTTGATCCCCGTTCTGGTCGGGATCACCCTGGTTGCGTTTGTGGTGTCGCACGCCGTGCCTGCCGACCCGATCATCTCCAACCTCGGGCAACGCGCCCAGGATGACCCGAGCATCGTGGGCCGGTATCGCCACCAATGGGGACTCGATCAGCCGCTACCGGTGCAGTACGGCATCTATGTCCGGAACTTACTGCACGGCGACCTCGGCGTTTCTATCACGAGCCGGCGCCCCGTCACCACGGACCTGAGGCAATATTTTCCGGCGACCCTGGAGCTGTCCACGGCGGCCACACTCTTCAGCCTGATCATCGGTATCCCGCTTGGGGTGCTGGCGGCGGTGCGCCGCAACCGGCCGGCCGACCACATTTCACGCGTCATTTCCTTGATCGGCATCTCAACGCCGGTGTTCTGGCTTGGCCTGCTAGCGCTGATCCTCTTCTATTACCACCTTGGCTGGTTTCCTGGTTCCGGCCAGATCGACGTGGGCATCCAGACTCCTCACACCATCACCGGGATGCTGGTGGTGGACAGCCTAATCGAGGGCGATTGGCAGGCGTTGGGCAACTCGCTGTGGCATCTCGTGCTGCCCGCCGTGGTCCTGGGGAGCTATACCCTGGGGATCGTTACCCGCATGACGCGTGGGAGCATGCTGGAGGTGCTGACGCAGGACTATATCCGGACCGCGCGCGCCAAAGGGCTGCGGGCCGGAACGGTGGTCTTCCGGCATGGACTCCGCAATGCGATCATGCCAACGCTCACCCTGGTGGGACTGGCGTACGGCAGTCTTCTTTCCGGGGCCGTGCTCACTGAAACGATCTTCTCCTGGCCGGGCATTGGCCGTTACGCCACCACCACCGCCGGCACTCTGGACTTCCCGGCCATCATGGGCGTGGCTTTACTCACTGCCTTCCTCTTCGTCATTCTCAATCTCATCGTGGACGTGCTCTATGGCGTGCTCAATCCGCAGATTCGGTTTGGTTAGGTGTGGGCACCTCGTCGATTGATGCCATCCGGGTCACTGAGCGCGAAAACGAAGAGGTCGTCGTCAGCCGGCGCAGTATGCTGCGCATTATCGGCAAAAGTCCGCTGGCGGTTATCGGCGGCATCGTCGTTCTGTTCTGGGTGCTCGCTTCTCTCTTCGCAGGTGTCCTGGCGCCGCACGATCCCATCAATTACCTCGATGTCATGAGCCGGCTTACGTCGCCAAATCATGCCTATCCGATGGGAACCGACGCGGACGGGCGCGACATGCTCAGCCGGGTGCTGTATGGGGGACGCTACTCGCTGGGCATTGGTGTGAGCGTGGTTGGCGTTGGTTCGCTCCTGGGTCTCGTGCTGGGCGGTATCGCCGGCTATGTGGGTGGCATCATCGACGATGTCATCATGCGATTCGCCGACATCGTGCTTGCCTTTCCGATTATCATCCTCGCCATTGCCATCGCCGCGGCGCTTGGCCCCAGCGCCTTGAACGCTAGCATCGCCATGATGGCTATCTGGTGGCCAACCTATGCCCGCGTGGTACGCGGCCTGGTCATCGAATTGCGCGACCGGCAATTTGTCCTGGCGGCTCGCGCCCTGGGCGTCCCGGGCTGGCGTATCCTGGCGCGCACCATCCTGCCCAACACGATTGGACCGGTTATTGTGCTGGTCACGCTCGACATTGGCAACGCGATTCTGACTGTCGCTGGGCTGAGCTTCATCAACTTCGGTGTGCCGCAGCCGACCCCGGAGTGGGGAAACATGATTAGCTACGGGCAGGCGTATCCCGATCAATGGTGGATGTCCGTCTTCCCTGGCCTGGCAATTTTCACCGCAATCATGGGATTCAACTTCTTCGGCGATGCTCTTCGCGACGCGCTGGACCCTCGATCCAGGTAGCGGCTCCGCTCCCCACCTCACCCCAGACGCCGCTATGGTCCCAGTTCGGGCGGGCGTGGATCGTGCCAGCCGCCGACTCGCTCCGCGATGGCCTTGGCCTGGGGCGGTCCCCATGTGCCCTGCTCGTATTCGTGCGCCGGGGTGGCGTTGCCCAGCACCGGATCGACCACCCGCCACGACGCCTCGACCGAGTCCTGCCGGGCAAACAGCTCGGCGTTGCCCTGCATGGCGTCGTGCAGCAGCCGCTCATAGGGCGGCGTGTCGTCTTTGGTATCCTCCTGCAGAATGAGTTCCACGTTTTCGCCGGTCATCACCTCGCCTGGTCGTTTGGCACGAGCACCCAGGGCGATGGTGACGGTGGGGCTGAGCCGAAACCGATGGTAGTTTGTGCCGGGGATATCGGTCTCGTGAAAGAGATGAAGGGGCGGCAGCTTCATCTCGACCATCACTTCCGTGGTGGTCACGGGCAGGCATTTGCCGGCACGGATCAAGAAAGGGACGCCGCTCCATCGCCAGTTGTCGACGTGGAGCCGCACAGCGGCGAAGGTCTCCACCTGAGAATCGGGCGCCACGCCCGGCTCGTCGCGGTACCCTCGAAACTGGCCTCGGACCAGATCGTTGGGAGCAAGCGGCCGAACCGACTTCAGGAGCTGCCCCTTCGCGTCGCGCGTGGAGTCCACGGCATGCGCCGCAGGCGATTCCATGGCCAGCAGCGCCATCACCTGCAGCAGGTGGTTCTGCACCACATCGCGAATCGCCCCCGCCTCCTCATAGAAGCCGCCCCTTCCCTGCACGCCAAAGTCCTCGGCCATGGTGATCTGCACCGATTTGACGTACCGGTTGTTCCAGATCGGCTCGAGGAAGGCGTTGGCGAAGCGGAAGTAGAGCAGATTCTGCACCGGCTCTTTGCCCAGGAAATGGTCGATGCGAAAGATGTTCGCCTCGGGGAAGTACTGATGCAGCGTTTGGTTCAGCTCCTGGGCCGAAGCCAGATCATGGCCGAACGGCTTTTCCACCACCACCCGAGCGTTCTTGGCACAGCCTGAGGAAGCAAGATGAGCCGCCACCGTCCCAAACAGGCTGGGTGGGATGGCCAGATAGTGCAGCGGACGTTTGGCGTCGCCCAACTGCGTGCGCAGCTCCTCAAAGGTGGCGGGATCCTGGTAATCGCCATCGACATACCGCAAGAGCGAGGAGAGCGTGGCAAAGGCCGCCTGGTCCACCCCGCCGTGCGCCGTCAGGCTGTCGTGCGCCCGAGCGCGCAATTGGTCGAGGTTCCAGCCGGCCTTGGCCACCCCGATGACCGGCGACTTCAGGGTGCCGTGCCGAATCATGGACTGGAGGGCCGGAAATATCTGCTTGTAGGCCAGATCGCCGGTGGCGCCAAAGAACACCAGCGCGTCGGAACGTGAAGCCGCCATATCTGCCTCTCTCCTACTGCGCTTTGGGCTGCTCTTGATGGCCGCCAAACTCGAAGCGCATGGCGGAGAGCAATCTATCGGCGTACTCCGCTTCGCCGCGCGACGCGAAGCGCTCGAAGAGGGCGGCGCTCAGCACCGGAACCGGAACCGCTTCGTCGATCGCCGCGTGGATGGTCCAGCGGCCCTCGCCCGAGTCGGAGACCCGACCGCCGAAGTTGGACAGATCGGGGCTCTTGAGCAGCGCGTGCGCGGTGAGATCGAGCAGCCAGGAGGCGATGACGCTGCCGCGCCGCCAGACCTCGGCAATCTCCGGCAAATCCAGATCGTACTGGTAGTGCTCGGGATCGCGCAGCGGGGTGCTCTCGGCGTTGATCTCCTCCTGATTCTTGCCAATGTTGGCTTTGTGCAAGATATTCAGGCCCTCCGCATAGGCCGCCATGATACCGTATTCAATGCCGTTGTGCACCATCTTGACGAAGTGGCCCGCGCCGTTCGGTCCGCAGTGCAGGTAGCCGTTTTCGGCCGTCCCTTTGTTTGCCGGCCGCTCGGGGGTGCGCTCCGCCTCCCCGCTGCCGGGGGCCAGTCGGGCGAAGATCGGGTCGAGGTGTTGCACGGTCTGGTCCTCGCCGCCGATCATCAGGCAGTAGCCGCGCTCCAGACCGAAAACGCCGCCGCTGGTTCCCACGTCGACGTAGTGGATACCCTTTGGCTTCAAGTCCTCGGCACGGCGAATATCGTCGATATAGTACGAGTTCCCGCCGTCGATCAGGATATCACTCTCCTGCAACAGCGGCTCCAACTGCCCGATCACCCGATCCACGATCCCGGCCGGCACCATCAGCCAGATAGCACGGGGCGCCGAGAGCTTCTGGACCAGCTCCTCCAGCGATGACGCCCCAGTGGCCCCCTCCTGCACCAGCGCCTGTACTGCTTCGGGATGTGTGTCATACGCCACGCACTCGTGGCCGTCCTTCATCAGCCGCCGTACCATATTGGCGCCCATTCGTCCCAGTCCCACCATTCCAAGCTGCATGTCTCGCCTCCATTCACCCTGGCTGTTGTCGTTTGCATATGTAGGGCATCGTGCATTCACTCATAGTATCCGGTACGCGGGCACTATCCGCGCTGTGCACCGGCCCCTCTCCGCCTCGCGGGTTCATGAGCCGACAGTTTTGAGGCCTCGTGTTCACCTGCTCTGGCAACCGACTATGTTTCCGCGTCAACACTGTGCCGGCTGGAGGCAAAACGCCCCGTAGCAACTGTGTTGCGAGGTCAAGCGGCGAGGGGCTTATACCGCTCGGGATCCCAGGCTGTGTTGGTTCGGAGAAGGGCATTGCAGATGGTCAAGAGCTTGTGCATGCAGGCCGTGAGGGCCACCTTGGGCGGCTTGCCGGCCGCGCACAGTCGCGTGTAGAAGGCTGCAATCGCGGGGTTCCACCGAACCGCCGTCACTGCCGCCATATACAGAGGCTGGCGCACCACGGCCCGTCCCCCCCAGACCGTGCGTTTCCCGCGCATCGTGCCACTGTCCCGGGCCAATGGGGCAAGGCCCACCAAGGCCGCGATCTGCTTGGGGGAGCAGGTGCCCAACTCCGGCAGCGCGGCGAGCAAGGTGAGAGAGGCCACCGGGCCGATCCCCGGCACACTGCGCAGGAGCAGGTCCTGGGCCTGCCAGACCGGGCTGGCATGGAGAGCCGCCTGCAACTCGCCATTGAGGTCGTCACGCTGCGCTTCCAGCCAGGCAATGTGCGCCTTGATGTGGGGACGGACAGCGGCGCCCGCCGTGGGGAGGCGATTCTTTTCCGCCGTGAGCATCTCGACGACCTGGGTGCGACGGGTAAGCAGGTCACGCAGGGCGTCGGTGGTGGCATCGGGGAGGGGACGAATGGGTGGCTGCATCGCCTCGGCAAAGCGTGCCAGGAGCAGGGCATCCAGGCGACCGGTCTTGGCCAGTTGCCCGGTGGCCCGGGCAAAGTCACGCACCTGCCGGGGATTGACCACCGCGACCGGGAGCTGGGCGGTGGCCAACTGGGCAGCGGCCGCATGTTCGTAGCGGCCACTGGCCTCCAGCACAATACAGGTGGGCGCAAGCGCGGTGAGCCGGGTGGTGAGTTCGGTGATCCCGGGGGGGGTGTTGGGCGCCTGCCAGGTCTCGCGACTCGGCCAAACACCGACATCGAGTCGGTCCTTACTCACATCAATGCCAATGGTGGGGGCAGTCATGGAAACTCCTTTCTCAGGGGACGCATCGGTCATGACGGCGCCGGTCCTCGGGCATGCGCCCATCCTTGCCGATTCGGGGTCAATGCCCCAGGCAACTGTTTGGGCTCCAGGACGAGGACACAGGGACGCGGCGATCAGCGCTACGGCACGGTCTCGATGGACCAAGGGGTCGTGCGATCTACCGCGTCCCGGCGCAGCCGAGCGGGCGGTACCGCCCGCTCGGCTGAATGTCAAGACACCGCCACGGGTGCACTTCAACATACAAGGGGTCGTGGCTCCTGCCCGACCCGCCCAACGGTGTTCCCAGTAAGTAATGGCATCCCAGCGAGCAACCAAAGCGGGCCGGGCGGAGCCAACTTGCGTCTTGAACGGGGTACGGCCCCTCCCGGACCTTTTTCCGTTAACGTTGTGCCGTCAACAGATTTGCCACCAACGAGGTCCAGCCGGTTTGATGGCTCGCGCCCAGGCCAGCGGCGGTGTCGCCGTCGAAGTACTCGTGGAAGGGGAGGTAATCGCGCCAGTGGGGGTCGGTCTGCATCACGGTATTGGCGCCGAATACCGGCCGGCGCCCGTGGGCGTCGGGCAGGAAGATGCCCGTCAGCCGTCCGGCGAGCTGATCCGCGATCTGCTCCAGGGTGAGCTTCGAGCCGGAGCCGGTTGGGTACTCCACCAGAAAGTCGTCGCTGTAATACTCGTGGAAGCTGCGCAGCGCCTCGATCAGCAGGTAATTCATCGGAAACCAGACCGGCCCACGCCAGTTGGAATTGCCGCCGAACAGCCGGCTGTTCGACTCAGCCGGTTCGTACTGCACCTCGTATCGCGCGCCGCCTGCCTCGAAGATGTACGGGTGGTCGAGGTGATACTTGCTGAGCGAGCGAATGCCGTGCTCGCTCAGGAACTCGTTGGGATCCAGCATGCGCGCCAGCAGTCGCTTCATGCGGTGCCCGCGCACCAGTGTCAGGAGCCGGAGCTCGCCCTGGCCTGGCTCGGCCCAGCGCGACACCAGGCCGGCCAGATCGGGCCGGTGGGCCAGAAACCAGTCCATGCGGCGCGCGAAGTGGGGCAGCGTCTTCAGCAGCTCGGGATGAATGGTCTCCACCGCCAGCAGGGGTAACAGGCCGACCAGCGACCGCACCTTGAGCCGCTCCACCCGGCCATTCGGCAAATGGAGCGCATCGTAGAAAAACTCGTCCTCATCGTCCCATAGGGCGACGCCCTGGCCGCCTAAATTGTTTAGGGCGCCAGCGATGGCCATGAAGTGCTCGAAGAACTTGGTTGCCACGTCCTCGTACGCCGAATCCTGGCTGGCCAGTTCCAGCGCGATGCCCAGCAGGTTCAGGCAGTACATGCCCATCCAGGCAGTGCCGTCGGCCTGCTCCAGGTAGCCGCCGGTAGGGAGCTGGGCGCTGCGGTTGAACACGCCGATGTTGTCCAACCCCAGAAAGCCGCCCTGAAAAATGTTCCTCCCCTCGCGATCCTCGCGATTCACCCACCAGGTGAAGTTCAGCATCAGCTTGAGGAAGACCCGTTCCAGGAATGCCCGGTCACCGGCGCCGGTCAGCCGCTGCTCGGTGCGATAGACCTGCAGCGCCGCCCAGGCATGGACCGGCGGGTTCACGTCGCTGAAGTCCCACTCGTAGGCCGGCAACTGACCGTTGGGGTGCATATACCACTCGCGCAGCAGCAAAATGAGCTGCCGCTTGGCGAACGTGACGTCGACCAGCGCCATGGTGACGCAGTGGAAGGCAAGATCCCAGGCGGCATACCACGGATACTCCCAGGTGTCCGGCATGGAGATGATGTTGTCGTTGTCGAGCTGCGGCCAGTTCGAGTTGCGGCCGGTTTTGCGAGCCTGCGGCGGGGGCGGTTCGGCCGGGTCTCCCTCCAGCCAGACGCGCACATCGTACTTATAGAACTGCTTGCTCCAGAGTAGACCGGCCAGGGCCTGGCGTTGGACCAGCCGGGCGTTGTCCGAGCCTCCCGGCAGCGCCGCATAGAAGGCGTCCGCCTCTGCCTGGCGGGTGGTAAACACGCCCGCCCCGTCGGTGGGAGACTCGGCGGGCGGAGCGGCGCTGAGCCGGAGATACACCGTTTCCGTGGCGCCCGGCTCGATGTGGTACGAATACTGCGCGGCCACCTTGGTACCGGTGTTGGCCGGGTTCACAGCTGAGGTATTGCCATGAATCACCGCTTCATGGATACCATCCTTGACGAATGGGGTGGTGTTCGGCGCGTTCCAGAGCAGCTGCGCGTTGCTCTCGTTCTCCGTGAAGAGCAATCGGGATTGTCCCTGGCACGCCAGCCAGCGTTCGCCCAGGGAGGGATGCGTCGCGTGTACTACGCGCCGGTCCGAGTTCGATCCGCCGGCTTCGGAGAGCTGCGGGCGCGCGTCATCGCGTCCCCAGGACCAGGTGTTGCGGAACCAGAGAGTGGGCAGCAGGTGGAGGGGCGCCGTATCGGGTCCGCGATTGGTCGCCGAGAGCCGGATGCAGATGTCCTCTGGGCCGGCCTTGGCGTACTCTACTATGACGTCGAAGTAGCGATTCTCAGCGAAGATGCCGGTGTCCATCAGTTCGAACTCCGACTGGTCCTGGCCACGGCGACCGTTCACCTCCAGCAGCTGGTCGTAGGGAAAGGGGCGCTGCGGATACTTGTACAGCGCCTTCATATACGAATGGGTTGGTGTGTTGTCCAGGTAAAAGTAGTATTCCTTGAGGTCCTCGCCGTGGTTTCCCTGGGGGTTGGTCAGGCCAAAGGACCGTTCCTTGAGAATCGGGTCGGCCTCGTTCCACAGCGCCAGTGCGAAGCACAGGGTGCAGCGCTCATCGGAGATACCCAGCAGCCCGTCCTCGCCCCAGCGGTAGGCGCGCAAGCGCGCGTCGTCGTGGGACACGTAGGCCCAGGCATCGCCATCCGCCGAATAGTCCTCACGCACCGTGCCCCACTGCCGCTCGCTGAGATACGGCCCCCAGCGATACCAGGGTGCCTGGCCGGCCACCGCCTCGGCCAGCCGCTGTTGCTCGGCATCTGATGTGTGCGGCTGGGTAGGAGTAGTCCTGGCGTCAGGGTTTTGTTTCATAGACTCTATTATCCCGAATACCAGGCACACCGTGGGTGCCAATCTACCGACCGTTTTCCCTTTAGCCCGGATGGAGAAGTTGCTAATTGATACGTCAAGGCACTCATCCTGTATATTATCTTGTACTAATTAGCAATTTCCTGCCTTATCGAGCAAGGGATAGCGATGACTATGGATGAACCGAGCCGCTCGCTGCCGCCTTGGCTTGCCCCAGCTGTCCAGCAGATGGAGCTGAACAACAAGTTAATCGTCACGCTCGACGAGGTTCACACGTACCTTCCCAAACTTGACCGCCCGCGAGTCCGCACGGCGGTCTCACAGCTGATTGCCCGTGGCTGGCTCCATCCCACCGGCGTACGCGGTGTCTACGAGTTCATCCCAGGCGCTGCGGCAGGCCCGTATCCATCAGGGGATCCCTGGCTTCGATTGCGTGCGGAACTTCTGATACACCCACTCACATTTCATGTCGGCGCGACCTCCGCTGCTTGGTTGCTTGGCTATGCTCAGCGCTCTCCCGAGCGGCATGTCGTCGTCGTTCCATCTGGAACTCGCGTGGCCGAACTCATGCGTGCCACCTATCGGGTTCTGGAAACATCACCGGCGCCCTCCACCACCATGATCGAAAGTCTACCCGTACCGACTCCAACGGAGCTACTTGCCGAGACCGCCCAATTGGCGCCCCGCCTGAACCTGGACGCCGCGCAAGGTTGGTTGCGTCGCTTGCTGGCCGATATCACCCCCGAGGAGGTGGCTGAAGCGTTGCGTGATCGCAGCCCAGCGACCAGAGCTCGTGCCGGCTACATCGTGGAGGCGTGCGGTGCGGCCGATCATGCTCAAGCTATTGCCGACCTCGGTTTGCCGGCAACTGGCCCCTTCTACACGGGCGGCCACCACAGTGACGGTCGATACTCCGCGCGCTGGAATGTCTACGACTCCGGTCGCATTGCCTCCTGATGCTCTCCGAGGGATATCTTCGACGACACATCCAAATGCTCCGCAGTGATCGTGAACATGCCCTTCTCGATGTGGCCCAGGAGTACATACTGGAAGATCTGCGACGTAAAGGGATCTTCGACCTCGTCGTGTTCAAAGGCGGCACGGCCCTCCGCAAGTTCATATTCGGGGTAGAGGGCCGGCTCTCCGTCGATCTCGACTTCGCCTTGCGTGACCCCGATCCTGGTGTTGCTGATCTTGTATTCGATGCCCTACGAGAGGCGTCATTCTCTGATGTACGCGTACAGATCGAGGGACTGAAGAACGCAACGGCGGACCTTACCGTTGAGACACCGCGCGGGATAACCACGTTGGCACGGGTGAGCGTGCGACGCCAACTGCCGTGGCTGCCAATTCAACTCCGTGATCCCAAACCCTTCCTACCCCTGGATCAAGGCCTGGAGTTCCAGCGATCTCCGCTGCCGATCATCGATCTCCGCGAGATCGCCGCGGAGAAGCTAGCCGCCTTCTCCCGACGCCGGCACGCCCGTGACCTCTACGATCTGGAACACCTTGGACGCCTACTTGTTCCCCGTGTTAACTTCGCCGACATTGCCGAGCTAGCGGCGCTCAAAATCTACTTCGACGTAGTTGAAGAGAGACTTCCTCATCCCATAGATGCCATCGCAAACCTGTTCGACGAGAATCGGTCGATCGCGGGGGTCGAGGATCTTGGTCTCCTCCGTGCGAGCACTACCGATCCAAAGGCACTACTGGTGAAGTGTGCGAGCCGGTATTCGGCACTCGGAGCGATGGATGACGAACTCGTCAAACTGGTGGCGAATCCAAGTCGACGTGATCTGCCGCCAGTGATGAGGCGCCGTGGCAATGTTGTCGCTCGTCTGACGTCGTCGACAGGGTGACGAGGGCCATCAGCCACCAGCGGCCGAACCATTCCGCCGGCCAAGGCGGTGATATTGACCGGTGGAAGGCCAACTCGTACCAGGGCAGTACCGTGCCGCGGCATCTCGCTGGCTCAGGATCGGCCGCCCAGCGGCACGCCCCGATCATCTGGCGAGGCATCGGTACAAGAACTGTCTTCTGCCCAGATCACTCTCCATCATATCGAGACCCGCTGCCAAGGCTCCCGAACGCGGTCCCGCTTCCCTCATGGGAGGCACGGCTGTCCAACCGATAGGTACCCCACGTACTGGCCGCTTCGCGCATTAACGAAGAACAGCGTCGGCTCCAATGCTCTTTTGTACTCGGCCACCAACAGCCACGAGGGACCGCGTACGTCAAAGAGATAGTGATTCCTAAGGTGTACAACTGCTATGCACGCCTCGATGAATTGAAGCTTCATTCCCGATCGTGCAATGAACCGATCTCGTTTGACTGCTGTAATCGCCCGTGCCCTTGAAATCCTGACCTTGTAATTGACGGGATCTAGACGCAGGCACAGCTTCGCGATGGCACTTTGTGGAAGGCTATGCAACACCACACTGCCTCCGCCTGGCGGACTAGCGCCACGAGCCACACCCATGCCCGCGCAGAGAGCAAGCATCGCGAGCAACGCCCAGGCTATACGCATGCCAGGATCTCGTTTCCTTCCCACCGACCGCGACTCACGCCACTGGCCGGCTGTCCCGCGCCGCCGGCTCGTCCGCTCGCAGTAGGGCCCGCAACTCGCGCGTGAAGTAGGCGATGTCGCCGTCCAGGGCCGCGAAAAACTCCTGGTCGACGCGCTCGACCAGGCGGATCGCACGACGCGCCAGGTCCTGCCCCGGCGACGTCACCTGCACGAGGTTGGCCCGTGTATCCCGCGGATGGGGAATCCGCTCGACCAGCCCCTTCTCGGCGAGCACCCGCACCACCTGCGAGGTCATCATGACGTCGACTCCCGCCTGCCGGGCGAGCTGCACCTGGCTGACTCCCGCCATATCCGCCCCCTGGTGGGTCAACCACGTCAGGGCGGCCAGCAACACGAATTGCACGTGCGTGAGGTGGACCTCCTTGAGCGCCGCGCGCTGCCGCCGTTGCCACCGATTGGTGACCTGCCAGAGCAGGAAGCCAGGGCTTTCCGAAGGTGTATCGTAGGCGGAGTCGAATGGGTCAGGGGGCACGACTTGCCTCCAGCCCCATCGGCGCGGCAACGCCCATCGCGGTGGCGATGATCGCGAAATCCTCCGCGGGGATCTCAATCAGGCCGGCGCGGAAGGGGTAGCCCCACCGCTGCTTGTCGCGGATGAACGACAGGCGGTCCAACAACGGTGCAATCGGCGCCTCCCGGCAGGGGACATACGCCACGTCTCGCCGGAAGGGCACAAAATCGTCACTCATGCGGTGGGTATAGACGCGGTCGTCCGCGACCCTTCCGATGGCGGTGAACGCCTGGAGCGGTGTGCCGCCGTCGAGCGCGGTGCGGGGAGAGTAGTAGACCAACCAGTCGCCAGGACGTAGACGACGCAGTGGGCGTTCCTTACCGTGGCAGACCTGGGCGAAGCCGCCCGCTACCCCGCCCTGCACATGCGAGCGGGAGACGACGCCGATCCAGTACTGTGGCGCCTCCGGGCTTGCCTCGGTCTCGACGCTGTGCTCGTACTCCCCCATGTGCGTGCTCCTTTCGGCTCGACTATTACCATACATGCTTATTATAAGTGCGCATACAGTGCATGGTCAAGGCGTGTGCGAAACGATCTGTTCGTACCATTCGGATGTACCAAGCGTCGTGGCACATGTAGAACGGGAACCGGCAGCACAGGAACGGTGTATCTTTCTATATGAATAGAAACAACTCGACATAGAGTTGACGTAGAGCGGGATAGACGACGTACTATCCAGGTCAGAGGAGGCTCGTGATGCTCCATCTCCGCCGCGTGTTGGTGTCTCTCTTCAGCGTAGTACTGCTGCTCATGGCCTGGAGCGTGGCGCCGGCGTCGGTGGCGCCGCGCGGTGCGGCCGCCAAGGGCTTGCCCACGCCGCGGCTGTACATCGCGGCGGCTCAGTTGAACCGCCTCCAACCGCTCGATGCCGCTTCGCTGGCCGACGGCCCCCAGGCGCAGAGCCTGAAGGTTGGACCCTGGAGCACCCGATTCCAGCGACCCACGATCGTGGCCGATGCGGGCGGTGACGCCTTCGCCGCCGTGACCTATGGTTTGGGCGGCAGCGCCAATCGCGCCCGAGACATCACCATTCGCACCTTCAATTCACTCGGCGAGCGTGAGGGACCGGCGATTCACCCGGCTGTTCTGCTCTGGGTTGAGGGCCTGTCGGCCGGCGGGCGGGAGCTGTACGGCCACGGTTACCGATCGGCAACCAATGGCAGCAGTACCGGCTTCTATGTGCTCGACGCCCTCTCCGGCGTCGTGCGCTATCATCTGCCGGCCGCCGAAGCCTGCTGCAGCTCCGACCTCGACCTCTTCGACCCGGCGACGCACCGGCTCTATATCCTGAATGAACCGCCGGGCGCTACCGCCGCCGCGCCGGGCACGCCGATCTTGAAGTCGTACGATGTGGTCACCGGTCGACAGCTCGGCCAGCTGCCCTTGCCGGGCCTGGTGGCCGGCTCGTGGACCGACAGCACGGCCAGCTCCAGCAGTGATCCATCGGGCGTTACCGTGTGGTCACCCGGCTTTGCGCTCAGTCCGGATACGCACCACATCGCCATTCTGGATAGCAACCGAAACGCGCTGACCATGGTTGGCACCGCACAGATGACCATCGAACGGACCATGACTCTCTCGTATCCACGGTCGCCGCTCGAGCGGCTGGGCGATCTGCTTGGTCTGGCCCCAACCGCGGCCGAGGCCAAGGAGTTCAAGGGTACCAGTCTGAGCATGACCTACTCTCCCGACGGACGATCGTTGCTGGTGAGCGGCTTCGAGGGCCAGCCGAACGCGCAGGGGCTGTATCGGGCCACACCACTCGGCCTGCGCCGAATCGACGCGACCAGCGGTGAGGTCCAGGCCCAGCAGCCACCCAATGGAATACCCTGGTGGCTGCAATATGCGCCGGACGGCAGCGCGTTGTATACGCTCGGTCCGGTCTATCCCGACAGCGACAGCCCGCTGGTCCTGCGCCGTTACGATCCCCTCACCCTGACGGTGCTGGCCAGTCGCGAGATCAACCAGGATGGATATTACGCGCCGCCCACGGTGCTGATGGCGATGGACGAGTAGCAGACTCGAACCGGATCGACTTCCTCCGAACTATCCCTCAGTTCGCCGTCATGGACAGTTGGCGGGGGTGGTGGAACAACGCGAACGGCTCGATGACATATGGCGCCCATGATCCGCCACTGCATGGGGGCATTCCCGCCAATCAGCGAGATAATGATGGAGGGCACCGGACCAGCACCAGTTCATGAGGGCATGAGAGAGAGCATAAGGCCATGACCATGACCAGAGCAGAGCCCCTGCGGGCAGAACTGGTGCGCTTCGTCGGCATCGTTGCCGCGGATCCGCACACCCGTCAGATCGTGGTGTTTGGCTCGTTGGCACATGCAACACTCGATGAGTGGTCAGACCTGGATGTTGTGGTGGTGATGGAGACGGACTTGCCGTTCCTGGAGCGGGTGCGACGCCTTCAACATCGGGTGCGGCCACAGGTAGCGATGGACCTGCTGGTGTATACGCCGGAAGAGTGGGCGGAGCTAAGGGAGACCCGGCCGTTCGTCCGGGACGAAATTGCGGCCAAGGGCCGAACTGTGTATGAGCGATCCGCCACAGCCCTGGCTTGAGAGCGCCCGACGCAGCCTGGACGCGGCCGAGGTTCTCCATGCCGCCAGGCGTTGGCCGCAGACGTGTTTCCATGCACAACAAGCGGCGGAGCTAGCCCTGAAAGCGGCCATCGTACACCAGAATGTGGCGCCGCCCCGCCTCCACTCGATCACAGAATTGCTCGCTCGGCAGGGCTCCACGGTGCGACAGGCATTGAACCGTGTGGCCGACAACCTGCGCGAACTCGACAGCTACTACACAGCCACGCGGTACCCATCGCTTCGATGCGCTCGACGCGCTTTCGCACGCGACTCAGATGGAGGTCGATACCCTCCGATTGCACTCAAGCCTCTTATCGGCTCGACGCGAACCTGACCTGGTCACGGTTCGCGGTCTCGACCTACATCGACGCGTGCGATCAGGTCAGTAGCACGGTGCGTAGCTCTCGTCACCGGCGTGGCACTGGGACGACATCCAGCGAGAGACCACGTGCCCAGTCGCTCAGATGCGAGCAAGTACGTTGTGGAGCGGGCGAGGTACGGCGGTCAGTTCGAGCGATTCGACCAGCAGGCGCGCGTACCGCAGCTTCCGGCGACTGCCACTGCCCATGAAGCGTCGCAGTTGCGCTTCGACCGCCTGCCCTCGCCACGCTGGCTCCTTCTGCAGAGTACGGAAGGAGTCAAGGTCGCCTTCGGAGTCGAGCAGGGACTCAACCGAGGCAGCACCGCAAGCGCGGATTAGCTCGTCCTCCAGATCGATGACGCACACGTAGAAACCTAATCCTTCCATGTCGACGCGAGTGAGTTGGGGGTCGAAACCGAATCCAGCCCTCTCCAGATTGCGCCGTACCACCCGTTCTTCGCCCACGTCATAGAGGCCGGCCAGCCTCACATTCAGTCCCTTAGGACCGTATCGAGTCAGGAATCGTCCGATCGCGTGTGCACCTCCCATGGAAACCACGGATACTCTCTCCGCTTCAAGGTTTCGACCAAGGCGCATTGCGAGCGTCTCGACCGCAGCGCGGTCGCTGGCTCCTTCGACCAGCACAACGGCACTCGCGCCGACACCGGCAGTATCTGGTTCTGACAGGCCATCCACGGTCTGATTCTCACATGCTTTGAGAGCACGAACGCGTGTGGCGCGAGCTAACTCCCGGAGGTCAACGCCCTGCACATGCAGCGTGATCACCGCCTCATCCCGTTCCTGAGGGCGCGACGGCAGTACCCCCTTCAGAGCGACGGAGTTACTCGCCCTACGCAGTGGGACGGACCACAACCTCGCTCACGTCAACATCCGCCGGCTGCTCGATCGCGAAGGCAATAGCACGGGCAATCGCATCCGGCGGCATTCCGGCCGTGTCCCGTCTCACTTCGAGCTGGGCTTTCACCTCCTGATTGGTCACTGCGTCCGCGAAGTTCGTCCGCGTCATGCCAGGTGAAATGATCGTTACCCGCAGCGTGCCGCCGGCTTCCTGGCGCAAGCCCTCGGAGATGACGCGCACGGCCATCTTCGTGCCGGCATAGACCGACATGCTGGGTACGACGAGATATGCCGCGGTAGACGCGATGTTGACGACATGCCCGAAACCCTGCTCGCGAAAAACCGGTAGTGCTGCCGCAATGCCATACAGCACACCTTTGATGTTGACGTCGATCATCTCCTCCCACTCCTCGACGCGCAGGTCATCGAGGGGAGAAATGGGCATAATACCGGCGTTGTTAACGAGAACGTCAAGCCGTTCATACCGTTCGCGGGCCAGCCCGACGAGACCAGACAGATCCTCGCGCCGTCTCACGTCGGTCCGGACATAGGCAGCGTCACCGCCAAGATTGGCGATACGGGCCGCTAAACCTTCGAGGCGCTGCGATCCGCGTGCTCCAAGTACGACTTTCGCGCCGCACTCGGCGAGGAGGAGCGCGGTTGCCTCACCGATCCCGCTGCTTGCGCCTGTGATTGCAACGACCTTGCCCTTGATTCCTGACACGAAGTCTGCCTTTCCGGTCTCAGTGATATGCGGGAGCCACCCGTTCGTTTCTCGGCGGTATCTACCGCTCGTACGTCTTAGACCGACGTGGTGATGAGCTTGTCGGTAACCCACTGTGCGACGTTGACGGGGTAGGGCGCCGGCAGTCCGAGGACGATGTGCTGGAATCCGGCGTCGATCGCTTTGCCAATTGCGTCCTGGGTGATGCTGGGCTGGTCGTAGGAGACCGGCAGGTGGATCGAGCGGGTGACCGAGGCGGGGTCGCGCCCGATCTCGGCGCAGTAGCGGTCCAGCAGTGCGCTGCGGCGGACGGCGTCGTCGATGTCCCCGCCAGGGATGTTCCACAGGTCGGCGTGCTCGGCGACCACGCGCAGCACGGCGGCCGAGCGTCCGCCGATAAGGATCGGCGGGTGGGGGCGCTGGATGGGTTTGGGGTTGCAGAACGCTCCGGTGAGGTGGACGTGGGTGCCATGGAAGTCGAACGGTTCGGCCTCGGTCCACAACCGCCGGATCACTGTGCACGCTTCGGCCAGGCTTTCCACGGAGTGAGCAAAGTCATGGAAGGGCAGACCGTGTGCTACATACTCGCGCCGGGCCAGCGGGTGGCTGGGTCGTGAGCCTGCGCCGATACCGAAGTCGAGCCGTCCGCCGGAGACGATGTCGACGGTCGCAGCGATCTTAGCCAACATCGCGGGCGGTCGGAAGCGGTTGCTGGTCACGAGCAGGCCGAGGCGCAGTCGGTGGGTCTGTGCGGCGAGGGCCGAGAGCAGTGTCCAGCCTTCGTAGGTCGGTCCGCTCGGATCGCCACCGATCGGCATGAGGTGATCGAACAGCCATGCATGCTCGATCTCCGGGATTGTGTCCGCCTCGCGCCAGACCCGCAGGATGTCGAGGTAGTCGACCTGTTGCGGGGCGGTCATGATCCCGAAATGAGGCCGGGGTGTGTGCGGCATGGGTCCGTTCGTCCTTTCAATATGGGGTGGGATACGCGTCGATTCAGAAGCTCAGCGAGCTTCGTGCCGACACCCTTCTCCGATCACTCGTTTGAGACCAGAGCACCACGGAACCGGGCCGTCCTCGTCTGAGAGCGTGCCTGTCGGACCGTCCGCACCGATGAGCGCGAGGCGGACGGCTTCACGTGCGCCCTGTTCGACGGTGCGCGTGCCCGCGAAGTTGTTGAGAGCCGTAGAGGTGAAACCGGGGCACGCCGCGTTGACCTTGATGCCTGTCGACTCAAGGGCGAAGGCAAAGGCGAGCGTAATTGCGTGAAGCGCCGTCTTCGACGAAGAGTAGGTGCCGAACATTGCGCGGTGCGGGTTCGTCGGGTTCGAATTCCATGTGAGCGATCCGCCGGTGCTCCCTAGGTTGACGATGCGTCCCGCCGGCGCTTCACGCAGGAGCGGCAGCATTGCTTGCGTGACAGCAATGACACCGAACACGTTCGTCTCGAACACCGCGCGCACGTCGTCGAGAGACGCGACGCTCAGGAGGCCAGACTGCGCGCTTTCCGGGAACGGCCCGCCCGGCTTGCCCGCATGTGAGATGCCCGCATTGTTCACGAGCACGTCGAGACGGCCGAACTCGTTCCGAATGCGCTCTGCCGCGGCGGCGATGGAGGCCCCATTCGTGACGTCGAGCTGGACGGCACGGGCATCCGCTCCGACGCTCTTCGCAGCTGTCTCCCCACGCTCCAGGTTGCGCGAGCCGACAAGCACGGTGAAGCCGTGCGACGCGAGATCCTTCGCGATTTGAAGACCGATTCCTTTGTTGGCCCCGGTGACCAGGGCGAAGGGTTTGTCCTGCATAGTAATCTCCCTTTTTGCATCGATGTGTGGCCAACTCCGCCTTGCTGTGCTAAAAAGAAGCCTGCGCGGAACCACATTCCAATTATATCCGGAACATTGTTCCGTTCGGCAACCAGAGCGGCGAAGGGAACGGCGTGGTGACCGACATCGACCGGCCAGCAGGGCAAGCAGGGCCGCATAAACGGGCCGACGCCCGGCGTAACGAGCAGACGCTGCTCGCCGCCGCCGCCGCACTCTTCGTCACGTCCGGCGTGGAAGTGCCGGTACGCGACATCGCGGCCAAGGCCGGCGTCGGGATGGGCACGATCTACCGCCACTTCCCGACGCGCGCGGACCTCATCATTGCCGTCTACCGGCACCAGGTCGAGGCCTGTGCCGAGGCCGGTCCAGCGCTGCTGGCGAGCAGCGCAACGCCTCACGCCGCACTTGGGCGATGGATCAACCTCTTCGTTGATTTCGTGGCCACCAAGCAGGGACTCGCTGCCGTGCTGCAGTCCGACAACGCCGGCTTCGACGCACTGCACGCCTACTTCCTGGACCGCCTGGTGCCGGCGTGTACGCAACTGCTCGATGCCGCGGTTGAGGCCGGCGAGATTCGCCCGGACATCGATGCCTACGAACTGATGCGCGGCGTCGGCAATCTCTGCATCGGTGCCGACAACGACCCCGGCTACGACGCACGTCGCCTGGTCGAACTGCTCATCACAGGCCTGCGCCGATGGGAATAGCCGTTCGGCCCGACTGGCCCGAGGGGAACACCGGTCAGGTAGTCATTTTGCGCTAACTAGTTGTTGCGATTTACGCCCTGGCGCAGCCGATTTTCAGTCGCTGTGGTCCAGCTCTCACGCCTTCGTCAAGGGTTCTGCAGACTACTTGGCCGGTGTTCTAGCCGGCCACCGCGACTGACCGTGCGCCGTACGCGGGCTCGAGAATTGTTTCGCCCTCATGTTCTAGAAACGCGAGATGGCCACGAATCGCTTCGGTGGCATTGGCGATCGCCTCGACTTCCGTCGCACCTTCCGTGATCACACCGGGGAGGTCCGGCACGTCGACGAGAACCATGCCCGAGTCAGCGTCATGGTGGAGAAGGATCGTATAGCTGCGCATGTCGTGCTCCTGCTTCAGTATTGCTGCTCGAAGTCGCTCCACGCGACACCTGCGACCGCGCAGGTCTTCTATAGTGCAACCCGTACCCTGATAATAGGTATGGGCAGCGTGCTACAGGGCATCGGCGTCTCCCCTGGCGCCGCCAGTGGTCCGGTCTACCTTATGGCGGAGGCGGCGCCGGCCGAACGCCGGGCCGGCTCACCGCTCCACGAGCAGCGGGCCTACCAGCGCGCGTCCCAGGAGAGCGTCCGGCAGCTCGAACGCCTGGCCGCCGAGTTGAGGAGCGGCGGGCTGGAGGAGCAGGCGGGCATCCTCGATGCGCAAATGCTGATGCTCAACGATCCCGGTTGGATCGAGTTGGTTACCCAGGGCATCGGCCAGGGCGCGCCGGCGGAACAGGCGGTGCGCATGGCCGGCGAGGCCTTTACCGGCATGTTCGAGGCGATGGATGATCCCTATCTGGCGGCTCGTGCCGCCGATGTGCGCGACATTGCCAATCGCCTTCAAGGCGCTCTGGGGGGAACAGCTCCGATGCCGCCGCTCACCCGCCCATCCATTATCGTGGCCCGAGAACTTACTCCGTCCCAGACCGTGAGCCTGGATCGCGCCCTGGTGCTGGGCTTCGCCACCGATACCGGCAGCGCCACCGCGCACACTGCGATCCTGGCCCGAGCGCTGAATATCCCGGCCGTGGTGGGAGTGCCCGGTCTTTCCTCACGCGTGCAGCCAGGCGGGCAGATCGCCCTCGACGGTGAGAGCGGCGCGGTGATCCTCGATCCAAGCGAGGAGCAGCGACAACAGTATGCTGGACGCGCCGCAGCACTGGATCAGCGACGCGCACAGCTCCGCTCGCTCCGCAATCAGCCGGCGGAGACCAGGGACGGCCGGCGGTTGGTGCTGGCGGCCAACATCGGCTCGCCGGACGATATGGCGGCAGCGCAGGAAGTCGGGGCGGAGGGCGTGGGCCTGTTCCGCACCGAGTTTCTCTTTGCCGATCGACCCCGGATGCCCACCGAGGAGGAACAGGTCGAAGTCTACCGCTCGGTCCTGGCTGCCATGCCGGAGTATCGGGTGATTATCCGCACGCTCGATATCGGAGGCGATAAGCCGCTGCCCTATCTGCCGCCAAGTGCCGAGGCCAATCCTTTCTTGGGACAGCGCGGCATTCGCTACACGCTGGCCCATCCCCAGCTGATGCGCGCCCAACTGCGCGCTCTGCTTCGCGCCTCCCCCGCCGGGCGGCTGGCCATCATGCTGCCCATGGTCTCCGAACTTGCCCAGATACAGGAAATCACCACCCTGCTGGAAGGGCTGCAGGTCGAGGTGGGCGGAAGCGCCGAACTGGGTATCATGATCGAGGTACCGGCCGCCGCGCTCCAGGCTGCGCAGTTCGCCCGCCACGTCGCCTTTTTCAGCGTGGGCAGCAACGATCTTACCCAGTACACCCTGGCCGTCGACCGGGGCAACGAACAGGTTGCCTCGCTCTATCGCCCGCTCCATCCCGGCCTGATGCGCCTGCTGGATCAAACGTCCCGCGGTGCGCAGCAACACGGCCGCTGGACCGGCATCTGCGGCGAGCTGGCCGGCGATCTCCTGGCAATACCCTTCCTTATAGGGTTGGGGTTCGAGGAACTCAGCATGACGCCTGGCCGCATACCGGAGGCGCGAGCACGGATTCGGAGTTTGGATGCCGCCCGTTGCCGCCAGCTTGCCGCAGAGGCGCTGGAGTGCGAGACGGCTGATGAGGTGGAAGCCTTGAGTGCGGGACTGTGAGAACGCCCTCTACGAGGTGCGCTCGCTTTCGCCGATCCCGCCCTCGATCAAGGCGGTTAGCGCCTCGATGGCCTGTGCCGCATCCGCCCCCTCCGCCTGGAGCGCAATCCGGCCGCCGGCATGCACGCCGGCGGTCAACACCGACATGATGCTCTTGGCATCGATCGCCTTTCCCGGACGATCCAGATTCTCCAGCGTGATCCTGGCCTGAAAACGGCTGGCCGTCTGCACGAAGAGCGCGGCAGGACGGGCGTGTAGCCCGTGCGCATTGCGAATCTCTAACTCAGCGCGTGCCATTTCTTCGGTCACAATCTAGCGCTCCACCTTCTGCATCGCTGCTGCCCCTTCCGCCGCGTCGTTAGCTTCCCGCAGCGATCTACCGATTGACGCTTCAACCGCCGCCACCACCGCGCCTTCCACCAGCGGTGCGTTGCTGAGCAGCACCTGCGCGGCCCGCTCCGGCGGCAGCATCTCCACCGCAAGCTCCGCGCTCATCACGGCGCTGCCCAGGTCCATCAGCACCAGCACGCCATCCGGGCTGTAGGTCTGCTCGATAGCAGCCCTGATACGCTCGGAGTCGGTGCCCAGGCTCCCGTCGGGTCCACCGCCGGCGGCGGCGATCTGAACGCTGCCCCCGGTCATCTGATCGGCGAGTTCTTTCACGCCCTCGGCCAGCCGGGCGCTATGCGAGACCAGCACCATGCCGATCATCGCTGCGCCTGGTAGGCCTGGAGCAGAATCTCGATTGGGTGCAGAGAACGCGTGTCCGTGCCGTGCTCGATCTGCCAGCGGCAGGTCTCGCTGTCGCAGGCCGAGACGGGCGATCCGACGGACTGGATCTGGCGGAAGAGCGGCTCACCCACCTTCATGGCGATGTCGTATTTTTCCTGCTTGTAGCCATACGTTCCCGCGGTGCCGCAGCACTCGGCCTCCATCTCCACCGCCCGCAGGCCCGGAATCAGGTCCATCAAATCGAGCGCCGGCTTGCCGATGCCGTGCGACTTCAACTGGCAGGGTGCATGATAGGCGATGGCCTGATCGACCGGCCCGAAATCAGTGTTCAGTTCGCCACGCTCGTGCAGCATGCGCAGGAATTCGCAGATATCGTACACATTGGCCGCCACCTTCTCCGCTTCCGGCGTGCGGATATCGAGCAGATCGACGTAATACTGCTTGAGCGTGAGGCTGCAACTGGTCGAGGTGGCCACGATGGGGATTCCCGCTTCCGCCATGGGCAGCAAGCGGCGGATGTTTCGCTCGGCATACCTGCGGGCCGCGGCATAATCGCCGTTGGAGATGAGCGGCAGGCCGCAGCAGTTCTGAGCGGGCAGCACCATCTGATAGCCGTTCCGCTCCATCACCTGCGCCGCCTTCATCCCCAACTCCGGCTCGTAATACTCGGTGGAGCAGGCATAGAAGTAGGCTACCCGCCGGTCGCTGCGATACGGATAGCGCCGGTGCATAGCGCGAAAGCTGTGCGGCGAGAAGGCCGGCATCGGCGCCCGGGCGTCGATCCGCAGGGCGGCTTGCATGGCGCGGCGAACCAACCCGTTCCGCAGTACCCGATTGACCAGCGGCGCGATCGGCCGGTTGAGCCGGCCCAACAGTTCCGGTCGTGCGATCAGGCGGTCGCGCAGCGTCGGACCACCGCCGGCCTCGACCATGGCGGCGCGCGCCCTGGAGTTGAGTTCGGCGATCTTCACCCCGGACGGGCAGACCCGAGTGCAGACGGTGCAGCCCGAGCAGTAGTCGACCGTGTGATCGACCGGCTCGCCGATTCGCAGCCGCTGCGCCTGGGGCCCGACGTATTTAGGGCCGGGGAAGAGATCGGTGACGGCCATCACCGGGCAGTACGACTGGCAGACGTTGCACTTGATGCAGGCGTCGGTGCTCAGCGTGATCTCATTGGCGTCGAAGGTGGTGGGGTCGAGAATAGACATGGAGACGTTCCTCATCACCGCAGCGCGGTCGCGCTTACGGTGGATCTGTTCAACAGCGATAGCGCCTCAGTTACCGCCTGGCGGGCCGTGGCCAGGGCCACACCCTCACCGGAACCCTCGTGAACCGGGTCCCAGTTCGGCAGATTGGAGGCGGTGACGAAGACATTCTCGACCAGCTGCCCGGAGGCAGTGAAGGGCTGTAGGCGCCCGTTGGTCCGCACGCCGGCCAGACTGATCGGCTGTGGCTCCGGGCCAAGGAAGCTCTGATTGGACCACGCCGCGCGGTCTCGCGGACCCTGCACCGCCAGATCGAAGACCGTCTCTCGCAAGGTACCGTCCGGACCGGCGCTGATCCCGCCGCCGCCGGTCCCGCCGGTGGCGAGGATAAACACCTCAGCTCGGTGGGTGGTGGGCCGGCCGGCCGAATCGACCACGATCTCGCTGGCCCGTCCCCCCTCGATACGGCCGCGCAGCCAGAAGCCAATCTCGACCCGCACACCCCGCTGCGACAGTTGGCGGCGCAGCGCCCCACTGATGCGGATGCCGGCCACGGAGGGTGGCAGGGTAGGGATCTCGAAGATCGGACGGCCGATGAGCTGTTCGAGATGGGCTACGGCTTCACGATGGGCCTCGAACCCCAACACCGCGGGGAAGCCCACCCGTGCCGCGTCCCCCAGGTTGGCGGCCACCAGCCGCCCGACCTCCTGCCGAATGGCTGGGTCGTCCAGGGCACGGGCCAGATCGATCGGCAGCAGGTGGCGCCGGCCACGCAAAGCCGGCAAATCCAGATAGAGATGACGCACCGGAAAGGCGCAGGTGCGGCGCAGGTTGGCGGCCAGAAATGGTGGATAGAAGTCGCGGAAGTGGTCGAACCCGACGATGAGCATAGGCGTGTGGTCGTCGAGCCGCCCATGGACCATGCCGGCTGGCGCCAGACAGGTGCATCGCGCCGACCCGGCTGCCGTGGGTAACAGGAGGTTGGCATGGAGATCGCCCGAGAAGGAAAGATTCGCTGCATGCATGGCGGCATGAAACTGCTGGACTCCATCGACCAGCATCTGCCGCCCGGCGATGGCATAGGGATGAAGGCTCTCCCGCCCCACTAGATCCTCAACCGCAACCAGAGGGTTGCGGACGCTGTTGCCCTGGGTATCCCGTCCCAGGACATCAATACAGCCAGAGGTGAAGTGCAGATACCCGCCTCCCTTGGCAAAGAGGCCGACTCGCAGACCGGCGCCGGCCATCTGCAGAGCCGCGACCAGGCCCGAAAGCCCGCTGCCCAGCACAATCGCATCGAAATTGCGACCACCACCGCTCACGCCGGCTGCTCCACGCCGTCCGAGGATGACCCGGCGCCGTTGAGGCGATCGACAGCCAGAAGATTGAGATAGATCTCTTGGTCCAGGTGCATCTGGCGCAGATCATCGCCCCACAGCACCGGCTTGACGCCCTTCCAGCGCTCCTCAAGAAAACCCAACAGCGCCTGATTGGTCTGCTCGGGCGGCAGATGCTGCAAATCGTGCAGCACGCCGGCGGCACGATAGGTGCAGAAGCCGCCCTGGCACGGCCCCATGCCCAGCCGCAGCTCGCGTCGAATATCGTCCAGGTCGTGCGTGCCCCGTTCTCGGGCCACGTGTTCGACCTGCCCCCGTCGCACATACTCGCACTCGCAGATCAGGTTGCTCTCATCGCCACCCCGCGCTTCGGTCTCGGCTAGCCGGTGCTGAATGCTGTAATAGTCGCCGTTCTCCGAGCCGGGCAACGGTTCCTGTGTCGTTCGACAGGGACGCTCTACACCAAGACGGCGGCACATTAGGTCCACGCCAGCCTCGGCCATCAGGCGATAGGTGGTCAGCTTGCCGCCCACGATGGACGCCATATTCTCCAGGCCGTCACGGGTTTGGTGGTCCAGCACGGCATACGCCCTGGTCACATCGCGCCCCTGCGCGGCTGAAGCGCTCTGCTCGCTGTACAGCGGCCGCACGCCGGCATAGGCGCGCAGGGAACGCAGCCGGGTGAAGCCTGGGATCAGCTTCTCGCCCTCGTGCAACATCGCGTCGATCTCGTCTGCTCCGATTCCATACTGGTCCGGGTCGGGCACGTTGATCGACGTGGTGCCGATAATACAGACGCTGCCCACCGGTACCAGGATATCGCCGTCGCCCGGCAGGTGGCAGCGATTGACCACCGTCTGGACCACACGATGATTCATCACGATCATTGAGCCCTTGCCGGCCTGCATGTCGATTCCCACGCCGGCCAGCGTGCCGATCTGGCCGGCCCAGGCGCCGGCCGCGTTGATCACGAACTCACAGCCAATCTGCTTCTCTTCACCGGTGCGAGCGTCCACCACCCGCACCGCTGTGATACAACCGGCGACGCGCTCGAAGCCGGTAACGCTGTGATACGGCCACGCATCACTGCCGTGCTCACGGGCGGCGCGCAGGTTTCCGTCGATCAGCGCCCACGGCTCGCACGAGCCATCCGGCACCAGAAAGGCCCGGCTGATCGCCGGGTTGAGCAGCGGCTCCCGTTGCAGCATCTCGCCGATCGAAATCTCGCTGATGGGGATGCCAGCCTGATGGCAGGCCGCCACAAAATGATCGGCGTAGGCCGGGTCGTCGTCCGGCGTGGTGACAAAGAGCCCGCCGGTGTCCTCGATGGAGGCCGCGGCGATGCGACGCAGGATGGTGTTCTCCTGAATGCACTCCCGCGCCGAGATCGGATCCTTCACCGCGTAACGCCCACCGCTGTGCAGCAGCCCGTGATAGCGGCCGCTGGTGCCCGTGCCAAAGTCGCCGCGTTCCACCAGCAGGGCCTTGAAGCCCCGCATGGCCACATCGCGCAGCGCACCCGCGCCAGTCGCGCCACCGCCGATAATCACCACGTCAGTTTGATACATGGTTCACTATTCTATGCGGCTCGCGGCCCAGCCTCAGCCATCACCGCGCACCAGGCCAATAACGGCGCCTGCGTCGAGGATTAGTCGGGCCACAGGGCCACCATCTCGGTCAATGCCTCCCCTGGAATGGCGCCGAACTCCGACTCCCAGTCCGCCAGGAACTCGCACTGCCGGTCGATCTGCACCTGACGCCGCAGACTGGAGCCCTCAGCGTGCCGTTGCGCCTCCGCGAGCAGTTCTGCATCGAGAGAGGGGGAAACCTTTTCGGTTTTCATTTTTTATCCTAGCGCAGGAGTATACTTACGGGCTTTTGGCGTCCAATCGCCCTGCTCACCAAAGGCACAGTCTCTTCAACGGCGCTACGCCTAGGAGTATCTCTGGTTCCCGGAAATGAAGTAGGGCATCTCGAATTTCGTCGGAGACTCCTAACTTCTGCCTCTAATCCTACAGTGAGACCTACAAATAGGGCTGACGCTTCAATATGATTGACTCGAAAGCCAAGCCTACTCCCGCTCTGCAGCCGCCTCCCCCGCATCCAGAGGCAGGCGGTCGAGGATCTCGACGAGGGCCTGGACCACACGCAGATCGCCCTCCCGTTCACGCCGCCCCAATTCCCCCA
>JAABUJ010000369.1_pt1 | contig 91918 bp, 71 predicted proteins | sample 5559131 | NCBI WGS metagenome assembly JAABUJ01 (sample SAMN10711875, study PRJNA513366) | rock metagenome | isolation source: Antarctica rocks | place: Antarctica: Victoria Land, Mt New Zealand nord | collected 2016-01-07
TTTCCCTGGCATGTTCAACAGTTCCATAGAGCAAGTGTACTGCTTGCTCCGGCCCTTTGTCGAATGGGCTTGATTAGATATTAACGTAAAAGGAGTGTCGCATTCCTCCCCTCGCCTCAAGGCGTAGAGGTCCCTGCGACAACGTTTATGGCAGAGCATACGACACAATCTCAAGATGACACTGCACGAGATGGAGTAGCATCAGTCGAGACTACACAAGCTAACGATCTCGCAACGTCAGGGAATCTGGTGCAAGAGACACAAGCACCACGCCCTGTCGTCTGGACGCCACGCTTTATCGTAGTCTTTTTTTTGACACTCGTTATCGGTTTGAGTGTTGAAAGCCTGCTGACAGAAGGATGGCTCAACGGGACCTATAAAACCGAATGGATACTGCTGGGACATACGTTACTTATACTGATCTGTCTGATTGCGCTCATTATCAAGGGACGTTCAACCTGGATACGCATGGGTGCTATCTTCGGCTGTATCTGGGCGGTCTTTACAGGTGCAAGTTATATTGCAGTCTTGTTTGGCATAACTAGTCGTTCGGTGATTGCGCTGGAATTTCAAGCAGCAATGGCCTGTGCGCTGCTCGGCACCTATATTTGTCTTTCGACGCATACTATCCCGTTTCGACGTTGGGATAGCATCTTTTTCTGGCTTGCTCCACTTGCAGGTGGGAGTGGAGTTGCGATACTCTATGCTCTTGCTCGAACAAATCCTCACCATGCAAGAGTGCTTATCAGTGCAACCATTACCGTTTTACTCTGGCTCTCAGTTGCCATCTGGTGGCTCCGTCCCTCCTGCTGGAGAAGTCAGCCTTGTATCACATTCCTGCTTGGGCTTGCCCCCCTTCTCATGATCGTGGTTCCATCTATAGCACCTGACAACATAGGAACACCACTTTTCATGGACCAGGTGCTTTTGTTATGCATTTTGCTGGGAGTTATGAGGGTATTGGAGGGGGAGATACGGCAAGTATAGCAAAGAAGAAAAAGTTACTATGAATGAGCAACAGGTAATGGAACTCGTTTGCAGCATATTAGGAGTACAACCACTAACTGCTACTCATATGGCATTTGGACATAATAGCATTACATATGATGTTGCTCTTCCAAACCGAAATGTCATTGTACGCACGAACTTAGACGCGAAGGTTTTTGCTAAAACAGAATACAATCTTACAATACTAACTCGTCTGGGGCTACCTGTGCCGCGTGTACTCGTAACTGATCTAACAAAAAATAACTATCCTTTTGCTTATATGCTATTGGAAAAGATACCCGGACGAGACCTACGCTACGGGCTAGGCAATATGACACCTACACAAATGACACGAGTAGCCGAGCAAATAGTTTTCTTTCAGCGTCAAGTTGCAACACTTCCGATAGGGAAAGGCTTTGGCTACGTTCCTATTGGCGAACAAGGACCGTTTTCGTCGTGGTTAGACCTTGTACAATTTGAAATGAATAGAGTGGTTAACAATGCTGATATCCCTGTTCTCGATGAATGGAAAGTACAACTGAATCACCTGTTAAGGAAGTACAAGAGTTACTTAGAGCAGCTACAACCAGTGTGTTTCTTAGACGATGTAACAACAAAAAATGTTATTGTACTTCATGGTGAACTACAGGGGCTGATCGACTTTGATTGTGTTTGCTATGGTGATCCCTTATGGACAATCGGCTTAACGAAAACGGCAATTGTTAGTGAGGTAGGTATCAAAGCCCTGTTCTATGTTGAAGAACTTTGCCGTATCGGGCAACTGACAATTGAGCAACGTAGAATTGTTGATCTGTACGCGGCAATACATGCACTTAATTTTATACAGAGGTTAATGACAAAAGAAGGTAGCGAATGGGTTGCGAGAATGACCAAGATAACTGAGGGTTGGATAAAAAAGAAAGCATTATTACTGCCTTATAACTCCTGCCATCACCAGCACAATCACAATTGCACCGACACCATTGTTGAGCAGGTGCAGGATAATACCGGGCCAGATGGAGCGGGTGCGCCAGCGCACGAAGGCGAGCGCGAGTCCAATGAAGAAGAGAACGGCGAACGAGCCGAGGTCGGCATGTGCAATGGCGAAGAGGAATGAACTTAGCACGATGGCGACAATGGTAGGCATACGATTGAGAAAGCCCGCGAAGACGAAGCTACGAAAGAAAGTCTCTTCACAGATGGGGGCAACAACAACACTTGCGAGCAGCGTTGCATAGGTCGTGAACGGAGCATCTTTGCTCTGTTGCAGAATTACCTGGTCGTTGGTTTGCAGGTTGAGGTGAAACACGGTGATGACGTACTGATAGAGGCCGTTGATAAGGTAGAAGGCGATGAATAGTACCACAATCAAGCTCAGCGTGTTGAGCCATTGAAAGCTTCTAAAACCAAGCGAGAAGAAAACCGCGCGACGATGATCGCCGAATAAAGGGGCCGTTCGATTAGCGAAATAAAATGGTGCAATCAGAAAGACACCCTCTACAAGGGCAGAGAAAAAAAAGACGAAGATGGCACTGGTCAGGTCCGCCTGTGGTGAAAGACGATGGAGTTGTGTGGGTTTACCGCCCAGGTTCGCAAGACTCAAGGCTAGAATTATCCAGGGAACAAGGGTGAAGAAAGCACCAACAAGGGTTTGCCGTAACGTCCAGGGAGTCTGCTCCACTTTTTGCTCAACCACTATTTCTCTCGCCTTTCCATATACAAGTATACCATAAGAGAGGGTGGTTTGTCTGTAGTCAGGCTTCTATTATCTTGAAGACAATATGATATACTACTCTCATCATAATTTTCATAGGTAGCACGAATTAGGAAGGATATCCCGTTGGCGGGCACAATAGATACCGATCCATCTGAAAACTCGAACTGGCGTAGACATAGGAATGCCTGCCCATTCTATCGTGAGCGTTGGTTTCCGTGCAACGACGTTGCGGCGGGCGAACCAATGTATCAAGTCTTTTGTCTAAAGAATACTCCCCCAGTGACGCAAGAAGAGCAAGAAAAATGTTTTAAGAGTAAGACGTGTTGCTGGCGACTTGCGGAAAGCAAACGTGGCAAGCGTGCTTCATCTCCTGAAGAGACAGCATCGGCCCCATATTAAATATATATGCATTCATGGCACAAAGAGACCAGCCGATACGCGTATCGGCTGGTCTCTTTGTGCCATGAAATAGCTATCTCTACTCGTGAATCCAGAGTTCGTTTGCGGTAGAGTAACTGACCAGTTCTTCTGGCTTAAAGAACAGTGCGATCTCTTTCGCCGCGTTCTCCGAGCTATCAGAGCCGTGAATGATGTTGAAGCCAATCTCAAGGGCGTAGTCGCCACGAATTGTGCCAGGTGCGGCCTCGGCAGCATTGGTGGCACCCATTGTTGTGCGTGCGACGCTGATGGCCTTTGGTCCTTCCAACACGCCTACGACGACGGGACCGGAGGTAATGTGCTTGACGAGACCAGGATAAAAGGACTTGCCTTTATGCACACCATAATGTTGCTCAGCAAGTTCTGGTGTGATTTGAATGAGCTTGAGGGCGGCAAACTTGAGTCCACGCTGCTCAAAGCGTGTTAGCACGTCACCAATAATGCCTCGCTGTACGCCTTCGGGTTTTACAATGATAAGTGTCTGCTCCATAAAAAATGGTAGCTCCTTTATTCGCTATTAATCAGTAGCTCGCAACCAGTTGCATGATCTGGCGGCAAACTTTTTTCATTTCCAGACGGATGCGCCCGATATTACCCGAACCACGCGTTGTCACCACAAGAATGAGATCATCCGCCTCTTCCATTTGAATGGTCCCATCTTTCGTCTCGATAATCATACGGCGTGTATCGCCTTGATTTATCTGCATGGTATAGTTGGTAGTGGAGCCAAAAGCGGCTGCCGACATCGCCCCGATGACCTCCTCATCCTCGCTATGTAGCGTTCCAGAGACGATCAGGCCATCTTTCCCTACGATAATTGCCCCATATACGTCATCCAGATCGGTCAAACGTTGCAGAATGGTTTCCACAATCGACCCCTTTCTCTCGGTACGTTCTAGACTTTTGCCTTCTTTGCCATTGTAAGTGCTTTATTATATGCCTCCATCGCTTGGAGGTATTCGCCTTGACGCATGTAGGCATCGCCCAAAACACGATAGCCTGCAGAATAATTGGGTGCGATTTTTAGCAGCGCACGGACATTGCTTGCGACATCGTTGAGAAGTTCCGGCGCACTTTTGATGATGATGCGATACTCTTGCATCGCTTCATCATAGTCACCCACCAGTTGATGCTGATAGCCCTTTACTAAACGCTCTTGAAAACTCGGTACATTCCCTCTGCCAGTTCCTGCCATCGAACGCGGTTCACTGCCACGACCTGTTGTTTGGTACTGAGATGGAGCTGCCGCACGTTGCTGTTGTGACATCGCTTGCAAGCGAATAGCGGGTCGTTTCATTGTTGTCTCCAGTTCGCTCTCAAGAAGTGCATCAGTCCGAGCGGCTGGGGCAACAGGTACATAGGGCACCTCTGCCTGTGGCTGCAGGTAGGTTGGTTCAAAGGCTGGCATTGTAGGTGGTGCCTCGACATGATTCGGTACCGTAAACGGTTGTTCTGATGCAGGAGCCGAATCAAAGGTCAGCTTGCCAGGAACTTCAACATGGGTTGGAGTCGTATAGTGCGACTCCGACCATGCATCATGTGTGACCTCTTCAGCAGGAGCAGGTACAGAACGTAAACTAGAAATCCACGAAGGCTCCTCTGTAGTCGTATCAGTCATGGCTGTTCCCTGAGCTGCTGGTAGAAGTATCTCGGATGCTGGATAAGCTGGTTGCATATAGGGAGTCGCGAGATTGCCTAGCTGAGCCAGTGCAGATGAAAGTGTTGCTTCGTCATAGTGAGGATGCTGGTAAGGCTCACTATATGCTTCCTCTTCTGGTTGTTGAGGAAGTGCTAACTGCGTCTCATCAGCCGCTAGTTCTTGCCCCTGTGACTGTGCAATGGCCGACAAAGAGTTCGGTTCGAGAGGCACAAATCCCTGTAAGCGCAAACTGTCTTCAAGACCTTCCAGGGTATTTACAAGCGTTTGCTCAGGTTGTTCCGTTGCCTGGAGTTCAGGAGACAAATATTTCGACCAGTCATATGTATCTGGCTGGGGTTCAGCGACAGGCGATTGTGCTGGTTCTGACCGATCATCTGTGTCTTGTGGCTGCTCTGGTTCTGTAATGGATGCAGGTTGCGACCATTCCTGTACATCATGAGATAGTTCTGGTTCAGCGACAGGTTCTTGTACATTTTGCTCTTGAACGTCGGCACCTATTTCGGTTGCCCCCAGAGACTTCAACCACTCTGGCCCAAAGGACAATGACTCTTCGTCCGTTTCATCAGAAGGAAGTGTATCTGTTGTATTCAACGAAGTCTGCAAAGCTTCACGCCATTCTGCGCTCGCAGAATCATCAGCAGGAGACATCTCTACTGACTGCTGGGGGACAGGGGACGCGGGTATCTCTACCGGCGGTTGTTGTTGCTCATGTTCTACAACTGGGAGTATTGCTTCATCCTGTTGTGGCGACGTTTTCTGCTCATCTTGTGTCAACATACTAAGCCATGCAGGGGCAGCATTACTCGGTTCATCCTGCATTCCAGGCATCCATGATGAGTTTGTACTCTCTACCGGGTCATTCTCCTGTCGCAATACCCCGTCACCAGTATGTTCTGAAAAGTGGCTCATGTCGCCACTCCATAGTTGCGGCTCCTGCTGCTCGGGAGCAGATGGCACATTGTTCTGGGTATGCACGGACCAGGGGTCAAACTGGAAACCATCCAGAGCCTGCACAGGAAAAGGCGGCGCGTCTTGTTCTCGTCGTGGTTGCTCAGGTAGCGTCCATACATCGTTGCTAGAGAAGGTCTCATGGGACCATGTGGGAAGTGCTGATACATCCGACACGGGCTGCCCATTTGATTCCGGTTTGGTAAGCGTGTCAACTCCGCTATTCCAGGTATCCAGACTACTCCATTCAAAGGGGGAGCTAGAAGATGCCATACCGTTCAGGAGCGCATCGGGGACAACTACAGGCCCCTCTGATACAGGTACTTGTGCAAATGCCGATTCAGCACCACGCGAACTGGAAACTGGTGAGTCGAAGTCTTGTTTCGTATCTACTACAGCAGGAGTCTTCCGCAAAAGTTTAAGAAAGGGATGTCCTGGCTGGCTCATCATCATATCTTCAAAGAGTTCTTGCGCCATCGAGAGGTCGGGGTCCAATAGCTCGGCACGTTGAACATATTCCTGGGCCTGCTGCATGTTTTTAGGAGCGGTAATATGAGCCAGTATCAACAGTGCTTTGACGCATCCAGGTACATCTTGTAGCGTTTGCAAGGCAACTTGTTCCGCTTCATCAAATTGTTCCTCACGCCAGTACGTTTCGAGTAGTCCCGTTCGGGCATCAAGTCGATCAGGATTAACGGCGAGGACTGCATCCCACTCTTGAGCCGCCTGTGGCAGGAGTCCACCGCGCATGTAGAGCCGTGCAAGCCCCGCTCGTGAGAACATGAATCCTTGCTGTCCCGCTTGCGCGCTCAACATATTAAACTGTTGACGTATGTGTCGATTACCTCGGCTCAACTCGTATGCCTGCTGATAACAGTCTAATGCGGTGTCAAAGTCGGAGGTGCGCTCACTGATAAGCGCACGATCACAGTAGGCAATCACGTTTTCTGGATCATTGGTCAATATCCAATCGAGAGCCTGCTGTGCCTCCTCCATATGGCCCTGTGCAAGATACACTTCACCTAGAAGTCTCTGCACCTCCAAGGATTCTGGAAATTGAACAAGAACTTCCTGGCACTGCCCGGAGGCACTCTCAACATGCCCTGAGCTAAGCGCATCTTCTATCTCTTGTAAATACTCACGAAGCGTTACTTGTGCCATAAAGCCTGATCTCCTCTTCCCGCTTTACTCGTTTATGAGCAGTCTCTTTACATTGTTTGTCTGATATCCACTCTCCGGCCCAATAATAGCCAGACGACGCCATTCAGGAGCAAAGCACGTGTGCGCGACACGCAAAATGTCTTGTGCCGTCACCGCTTCGACAAGAGCTACCATCTCCTCGATATCGCGCACACTATTCTGCAAACATTCCTGGCCTCCTAGCCAGGAAGCGACTTGTTGTGTCCCCTCTAATCCAAGCAAGATACCACCTCGTACATAGGCTTTGATGCGCCTTAACTCGTCGGCTGGTACAGAAGTCTCGGAGAGGCGTCTCAACTCTATACCAATAGCGCGTATAACACCTTCAGTTTGTGAAGGATCAACGCCAGCACTAATCACAAGACTACCCGTCTCAGCATAACTATTCAAATAACTGCCAATATCATACGCCAGCCCTTGTTCTTCACGGATAGATTGAAAAAGGCGAGAACTCATGCCATCACCGAGGATGGCGTTGATGAGCATCAAGGGATAGTAGTCAGGTGATCTATAAGCGGTACCTAATGTTGCTAAGCAGACGTTCGTTTGCTCGGTATCCTTTTGGACAATACGTAGCGGATTCACCTCGCGTGGCGGAAAGCTTTCAGTATATGAAGGCACCTCTCGTCGCTCCCAATTCCCAAAAAGGTGTTCAACAAGTTGAAGAACTTGCTGATGTTCCACATTGCCTGCAACGCTAATGACAAGTGAATTGGGGCGATAGTATGTTTCCAGGTACGCGAGCATATCCCTACGCTGTAGTCCTGTCACCGATTCTATTGTTCCAGCATCATCTCTTCCTAGAGGGAGAGCAGGCCACATAGCTTCATCAACGAGCAGGTTTACCCATTCCTGGGGGTCATCGCGTGTTGCGCTGAGTTCCTCGATAATAACACTACGCTCTTTCTCAATCTCGGCTGGGTCAAATAGCGAGTAGCGTATCATATCTGCTAGCACCGTCATTACGGCTGGCAACTCCTCGCCCGGCACGCGAGCAGTGTAGCTGGTAATCTCTTTACCTGTACTGCCGTTGAACGTGCCACCGACGCCCTCAATTGCCTCTGAGATGAGTCGGGCAGTAGGATAATTGCGTGTCCCCTTGAAAAGCATATGTTCAATAAAGTGTGAGACGCCCGCGATATTGTCTTGCTCATAACGTGAACCGCATCTAAAAAAGAAGGCAATACTGGCGGAGCGCATTCCTGGCATAGAGGCAGTAAGTAAACGTAAACCATTAGGTAGCGTTGTTCGCTCATAATTCATTAAAAAATTTGTTACAGCAGCTCTTTCGTAAGAAAAGAGGGTGCCGCTTCTCCTTATATACCCTTGCTAATAACCTATACATATATCAACGATCACAACGACATTGTTTTTAGCATGTTTATCTTATCTCGCAGTATTATAAACTGTTTACAACACCATCGCAACACAATCTCACGAGAGGGGGTATGATAATAGCCCATTTGGGTACGCCTGAAATGCTTGTGGTGTTGAACTGTGTAGGGGCCTTTCTTCAGAACGCCCTCGTCCCCATTGACCACGTTTCCAACCATTGATTACTGTCCCTCAATCCTCGCTACGATTGTTTATTGGTGCGAGGGCGTTCTGAAGAAGGCCCCTACATTTACCCTATACGCTGTGAGATTTTGTGGTTAGAACAAACCAACGTCATTTGCAATATCGCCCAGACCGCCAAGCAGTCCTTCCTCTTCCCGACGATGGTGATGATGTTCATAGCCGTCATACCCATAGCCTCTATCACCATCTATAGAGTTCTCAACACCGTGCAAGAGCATTTCACCACCGATGACTGCAGCGGCACCACCGAGCGCACCCATTGCCATTTTGCCGTTATTGCCTTGTAGAAAGTTACCAACACCACCGCCCAGCATTCCTGGCTGCCCCTGTTGAGCCATGTTTGCAGGTGTAGGTACTATACCTGCCAGGCTTGTATGACAGCTTGGACAAGCCGGCGTGCCCAGCGGTGCCATCGCCATACAGACGGGACAACGTAGCGTCATAGGCTGCTGGCCCACCATTGGTTGTTGCACATACCCACCCTGGTTATATTGCCCATATTGCTGCTGCTGTGGATATTGTGGCTGACCATATTGAGGTTGTCCGTACTGTGGTTGTGGATATTGTCCTGCTTGCTGGTAATACTGTCCCTGCTGTCCGTACTGTGGTTGTGCATACTGCCCTTGTTGTGTAGAAAGTGGACTACCACAACCACCGCAGAATTTCATATCGGGGGTATTTTGTTTTCCACAGTTGTTGCAGAATATTGGTGCCGTTGCTACAGGTTGTGCTGTGGCAACAGAGGCATTCATATTCTGCCCACAGTGAACACAGAACGCGCTCTCCATCGGGACCGCCTGCTGGCAAGTTGGACAGGGGCGCGTCGTAGGTTGTTGCTGCATCTGAGCGACAGGCTGAGCCGTATGGAGTGCGGAGCCACAATGCATACAGAATGCTGCACCAGCCTTCAGCTCGCCTCCACAACGCGGACAGGTTGCTATTGCGAATGCATTTAGTGCAGGAGCGACACTTGCTTGTACAGGAGTTCCACATTGCGGACAAAATTTCTTGCCAGTGACATCGCTGCCACAAGATACACAGGTTGTCATAGAGTTTTTCCTGCCTTTCGCATGCTGCAAGAATATATACTATATATTTTCTTTATCTCTTTTGTTGGACGTAGTGTAGCATAGTTTTTCCAATTCGTCGAGATTATATAGCATCCCATATGTGTGTGTGCGAAGCATGCTTCGCACACACACATATGGGATGCATAAACACTACTTACTCCGCTAACAATTCCTCAATCTTTTCCTCAATTGTCACGGCAGAGGGAAAGAACACTTCCTCCTCGGCAGCATTGTATGGTGCAGCAGGAGCCTTGATTGCTGAAATGAAGGCAGGTGTGCTATCCAGATCGTAGAAGCAGTTTTCGACAATCCAGGAATGGATGTGACGTCCATAGCTTGTCAAATCGGCCTCTTCTGTCACGACAAGCACACGGTTAGCGTCCTTTACAGCCGCCGCTACCGCCGCCTCGTCGAATGGGGCAAGGGTACGCAGGTCTACAACCTCGATGGCACCACCCTCTTGCTGCACGATATTTGCAGCGGCGGTACATGCCTCTAGTACCATCACACCCCATGCAATAATTGCGAGCTTTGTCGGTCCTTCGCCAATGCGTAGACGCCGCGCCTTCCCAAGGGGAAGCGTGTAGTAGCCATCGGGCACATTCCAATATTGCGCCATCGCTGCAATGATTTGACCATTGCTATCCTTTGGCGGCTCGGAGCGATACAAGCGTCCACGCTCAAGAAACACAACAGGAGATTGAGCGCGTGCCGACTCCAAGAGTAGCCCTTTCGCATCGAAGGGAGTTGAGGGGCATACAGTAATCATCCCCGGTACAGTCGTGAACCACTGCTCACCTGCATTAGAATGTCCATAGGCACCACCACCGGAGCCGCTACTCGAAATGGGACCACCACCGCCACTACCAGATTTTGTGCGGATGAGAAGCGGCACATTCCAGTCACCGTAGCTCTGATAGGCGACGCGAGCCGCTAAACGTATCGTTTGCGTGGCGGATTGATAGTAGTCCACAAACTGGATTTCTGCACAGCGTGCTTTCCCATCTTTCATCCCTGCACCAGCGACGATGCCCACGATTAGTTGCTCGTTAAGTGGACTACTGATGGCACGACCCGGAAACTGCGAAACAAGTGTGGCGGTGGCTCCAAAGACACCACCCTTTGGGCTGCCCACATCTTGTCCATAGACAAAAAAGTTCGGATCACGTTGCGCTAACTCTACGAGGGCCTCATTAATCGCGCCAAGCATTGTTGTCGGACGTATTGCGCCACGTGGCGTATTTTCTTGCCACTGCGGAACGTGCAACACATGATGCAACACACGGTCAGCCGTTGGCTCTGGCTCCTGCAGTACCTCAGCCTCGATACGCTCTAGCTCATTGCGAACCTCGCGACGGATGGCGTCAATATCGCTCTCTTGTAGCTGTCCATGCGCGACTAGCCAACGCCCGAAATTCTTCACGGGGTCTTTTGTAGCGGTTGTCAGCTCGATCTCTTCACGTTTGCGATACGCTTTAATATCGGTACTACTCGAATGTGCGTCAAGCAAGCCGAGACGAAGGTGCATCAAGACAGGACCTTTACCAGAGCGAACATGTTGTGCCAGCCGATGAGTTGCCTCGTAACTTGCCATAACATCGGTACCATCAATCTCTTCCGCGTAGAGTCCTGCGCCTTTTGCATAATCAACGAGCCTACCGCCCCATTGAATAGGTGATTGAGCGGTAATCGCCCAGCCATTATCTTCGACCACCATAAGAACAGGTAACTGATGAACCCCTGCCTGACGGAGAAGGACATTGAAATCGTTTGTTGCAACAGCACCATCGCCGCCTGTATAGAGGACAATATCTCGTTCGTTTTCGCGCTTAATCGCATAGCCAAAGCCGCCTGCAAATGGGGCCAGACCAGCGATCTCGCTGAAGCTGGGTAGAATACGATAACGCTTACTACTATAATGTGATGGCATGTTGCGACCAGCAATTGGTCCAGTAATGCGTGAATATGCTTCACGCAATGGCCCCGTCATATCGCCCGTTCGTTGTAGCCACGCCGCCAAATCACGATAATATAATGCGAGCCAGTCGTCGTTGTTGAGGGCGGCAACAACTGCTGCCATTGTTTCATGTCCAGCACAACCAATATAAAAAGGATATTTACCCTGCGTTTTACGTGTTTTTAGCAGATCATTTGTCACTCTAGCAGTTACCATTGTACGATAGAGCGCAACCACGTCCAGCGACGGTGCAGGCGTGTCCGTCTCTACTGATTGAGTATGTGTTGTCATAAAAGCATATCTCCTTATGTCGCCGTTGACATTTTTGACCTAACCGCTAGTCATACTACATTTCACCGTTTCATTTTGACATATTTCCATCCCATTTTCAATGGGGTGGGACTCCTCTCCTCACGAAGAGGGTTTCCTGCTTCGCCGACCAGTGCCAGAAGTCGCTTTCGCCACTCCCGGTCTTACATGGTCTCCACAGGCAGAAGCGACAAGCCCTGCCGCCAACACGTTCTTTGCTGCATTGATATCTCGATCATGAACAGTACGACACTGTGGACACATCCACACTCGTATCTCAAGAGGCATGTCTTGCATTACATACCCACACACATGACACGTTTTTGATGAAGGGTACCATCGATCTATCTTGACAACAGTCCGTCCGTACCATTCTGCTTTGTATTCCAGTTGTCGGGTGAACTCTGACCATCCAACATCACTAATCGCCTTGGCAAGCCGGTGATTTTGCAGCATGTTTTTGATCGCTAGCGTTTCCAGACAGATCACTTGGTTCTCGCGTATCAGTCTGGTCGAAAGCTTGTGCCGAAAATCACGGCGTTGATCGGCAATACGTGCGTGTATTCGTGCGACTTTGAGACGTGCTTTGTTTCGATTCTTGCTCCCTTTTTTCTTTTTGGCATGTTGCCGTTGGGCCTTTGCCAATTTCTTCTCATCGCGTGCATAGTATTTCGGATTGGCGATGGTCTCCCCATCACTCGTAATGACAAACGATTTTAAGCCGAGGTCAAGACCAATGCTCTTGTCGAGAGGAGGAAGATGTGTAATCTCTTCCTCAACCAAAATGGAGATGAAATAACGTCCAGATTTGTCTTTCGACACGGTAATGCCTGATGGCTTGCACCCTTTCGGAAGTGCGCGAGACCACACAATGTCGAGCGGTTCTTCCTGCTTGGCAAGGATGAGATGCGTCCCGTCCCAACGAAAAGCTGAGGCGGTATAGCTAGCAGATTGCGTGCTATGCTTCTTTTTATAGATAGGATACTTGGTACGTCCCTCAAAGAAATTAACGAAACCTTTGTCAAGATGGACGAGTGCTTGTTGCAATGGCACACTTGACACGTCTTTGAGCCATAGTGTTCCCTCTCCTTTCTTGAGGGCGGTGAGTGCTTCGGACAGGTCATTGTAGTAGAGCTTTTGTCCCCACTGAAAGTAAGCAGTGGTTCGCAAGCGTAACGCCCAGTTGTACACGAAGCGACAACACCCAAAGGTACACGCTAAATTGCGGGCTTGTTCGGGCGTCGGGTAGAAACGATACTTGTACGCACGCTTGCTCATGATAGATACCTTGTCCTTTCGTTGCGCTTTTGTTAACTCGCTTGCTGAATAATGTCAGATGTCGCGTCGTCAGGGTTCACGTCCATAGAACGTGCTAGTTGCCCCTCCCCTTGTTCGTAGAACCCTGCTAACCAGCCCATGAGGTAGCCAGTAGTCCACATCTCCGAACATTCACCGTTCCACCCATTTCTTAGTTGAAACAACAGGAGTGACGAGTCAATCACTTCGTCTTGACGATGATAGCGGTAATACGCGCCGTATCCAGCATCATAAGCTTGCACAAAGTGGTCGTCCTCGATGACCACAATCCTTTTCCCAATAGCAACAAGTTTTTGCTGAACCTGTGTCATGATATGTCCTTCTCCTTTGCAACCGAGAGAAGAGAGCGTACCTCGTAGAAGACGCTCCTCCTTCTCTTCTTAATATTCGAGTGTGACGAAACCTTAACGAGTTTGCACCATCTGGTGGTCTCTCGTTCTCATCCGTTTTTTCTCGTCTGCCCCATGTACAAGAGCAGTAAGCCGCCTAGCACCACCAGCGCAATCACCCACACGACTTGGATATGGATGGTCACAATGTTTCCGACAAGGCTCATATCCATCACTGCACCTCCTTCCACTTATACATACCGTGAGTATCAGGCACAAGCAAGGTCACGTAGGCTCCATTGACCGTGACATCGATATTCACATCGTCTTGCGACAGCGTGACCAGCGAGTGGTCTTTTGCCACACTGATGACAGTGGTCAAGACCTGGGTGTGTTGACCGCCTGCACTGCTGACAACGATGCGGATGGTGTTGTGCATCTCTTGTGTGATGAAGTGGTGCTGGTCGAGGTCAAACGACGCAATGCGGTCATTGCCATATGTGAGTTGATTGTCGAAATCGACCAATGCGGGCCAGACAATGCCGTTGAACAAGAATGCAAGGCCGAGGACGAGTACCATCCACAGTAAGACGCGTGTCCTTCCGCTCACGCGATGCGTGACGATGGGTGCTGCAATCGGTCCGGTGTTCGGGCCTTGTGATACTGCTGGTTGGTGCGGTTGCGTTGAGCGATACCGGACTGCGCTTCGTGGTGTGCGCGTCACGCTATCATCATCGTACTCCTGGTCGATGTCAGGAACAGGTTGCTGTGAGGAACGCTGCGGGACGGTCGTCGAGGTCTTGTCCATGAATGCTTCTCCTTTCACGCTGAACCCTTCGCGTGTTACAATTTGGAGTGAAAACTGAAAGCTAATTGATTGTTGGTACAGATTTTCGTATTGCGGCTCATGGTCTATAACGCCGTGAGTCGTACTTTCCTCCATCAAGATGGGTACTCCTTTTTCGTGTGTATGACAACTGCTCATCACCCCTGCACTTCTGCGTACCGATGCGTGGAACAGGTGAGCGGGTGAGCATGCGCCAATGGATACGAGAGGCGGTGTACGTCCAGACAAACGGGGCAGTAGACCACCAGCCCACAGGTCATGCAGACCGTTTCCCCTGGTCGGAATGTGGGAGTATCGGTGTGCTTGCCCTGTTGACAATTGAGCAACGCTTGTTCGCGTGCCGTTGCTCTGCGCTCAGCAGCGGTCGGTTGCTTTTTGCGAGTGGTCGCGGTCCAGCGTTGGGTACTACTCATACCGTCACCTCCACATCGTTGAGTGCAAGGAAGCACAGGGAAAGTGGCTGTCACGTGTTTGCGTTCGAGGAGGGCAGCCACCCATCCTGTAAGATACCCTGCGTTATAGCGTCCAGCGTGCTGAACGCTCGTCATGGTACCAACATAGAACGCGTAGAGGTCCATGTCGGTCAACGGTTTGTTCAGGTAGTCAACTTTGTAGCGAAGGTATCCGGTTTGAAATGCATTGGCAAATTCGTCATCGGCAACAGTAATTGTCGTGTCGCCGATATTGAGCGTTTCGCTCATGGTCTTGGCCTTTCGTGTTTGACTCATCAACCTCTCATGCTAAAATAGCATAGGGCCGTGTTGGACTTACTAAAGGGTCAGCATTGGTTCTGTTTCGGCTGGCCTTGTCTGAACCGCAAGGTCAGTTTTTGGTTGTCCTCTTTCTGTACTAATAAGTAAGAAATACATCCCATTAACTTGACTACAATTGCCTATCATCTCCATAATGATACTATATGATGCAAACATTGTCAATACGTTGCGTATGTTGCATCATATTTACATCAGATAAATGAAGAGAAACAACATGTTGCGTAAAGATGGGGACTAAGGTATACTTGAGTGGATCTACTAGAGGAGGTCTAATGTGATTATGCCTATTATTATTGACGGTGAAGAATATCTTTCAATCGAAGAAGCTTGTGATTACCTAGGAGGCATATCTAGGGAAACACTTCGTAGAAGAACGCAAACTGCTGGTATACAAAAATTTACTAGAGGTATTACGAGGAATGTGTATTATCGTAAAGTTGATCTTGACAAGCTCAATGAGTTGCGACCTGTAGAAGACGATGATAAATAAAATCGGGAACGCAGAAAAGCAACATGCTCAGAAAATACCCTTTGCATTTTCTGAGCATGTTGCTTTTCTGCGTTCCCAATGAGCTTTCACAAATTTTAGATCAACATTGTTCTTTCCGGGTGGCTTTATGCCGTTGTATTTACGTCGTAGTTGAACATCCAATTCATTGAAAGAAAAATAAGTATAGTGTCTATTTTGAAAGCGAGCGAATTTTTTTTGTTGCGTCTCTTCCTTACACGTCGTACAATGTACCTACCTTGCCAATCTCGTAGCTTATGTCTATAAGAAACACAAAGTTGTATGAAAGATGAGTCATTGACACAATCTTCTTCCCCATTGCCTGCTATTTTTGCGAAAAATCTTTATGAGCGCATGTTGCTCACGCGACTGGTTGACGAACATGTTTGTCAATTGCAGGATGATGAGTACACAAGGACATGCGCCAGTTGTCGCGGTTATGAAGCGGCGCAGATTGGTAGTGCGGTATGCATCGAAGTGGGACAAGATTTTACCCTACCCTCCTCTCGTAATCTCGGCGTAGTTCTAACTATAGGAATGACGCCATATGAGGTCTTTCGTACCTACCTTGATCGAGAGACAGATGGTGGAATGCTCCAACAAGCTCAGTGGAGCTATCACAAACACAATACGGTTACTGGTTCCACTTCTGTCGCCACACAAATTTTACACGCTGCTGGCATCGCATTTGCCTCCAAATTGCGAAAAGTCCATGCTGTCACAATCGCCTATTGCAGCGATGACGTGGTTGCAGAGCCAGATTTTCTTGAAGGTATTCGCTTTTCAGCACATCATAAGCTGCCTATTATTTTTGTCTGTGAACATTCCTGTCAAGACACATTGTCGAATATGACCTCTTGTTTAGACGAAAAACTATTGCCAGAGAACCTGACGCATCACACTATCAGTGGAGTAGATGTGACACAGATCTATACGACAATGCAACAAGCTATGCATTTCGCACGCGAGGGACAAGGGCCAGTTTTGCTTGAGGTATTTGTTTCACAGCCACCGTTTTCGCAGTTTTCCGATAACCAGGACCCACTTCTCCATTACAAACAGCTATTGCAGACGCAAGGTATCTGGGACGAGGAATGGGCAATACAACTTCAATCGCGTCTACGTACCGAAGTAGGGCAGGCATTGCACGATGCGGTACGAGACACCTAGGAGAACAACGGGACGGGGCATATTTCCTCTTCTCGCATTGGATAGGAGAGATGTATTCATGACACATGCTATTTTCCCGACAACACTTTATTATGGTGGCGATTATAACCCGGAACAGTGGCCGGAAGCCATATGGACAGAAGATATGCGACTTATGAAGCTCGCACACGTCAACATGGCATCGGTGAACATTTTCTCGTGGGCTATGCTTGAACCTAAACCAGACCATTATTCCTTCGAGCAACTTGACCGCATTATGGATATGCTCGCGCAAAATGGTATCGCCGCCGACCTTGCAACGGGTACAGCGTCACCGCCGACATGGATGGACCGCCTTCATCCCTCAATGCTCCCCGTAACGCGTAACGGGAGAAGAATGTCGCATGGCTCACGGCAGCATTATTGCCCCAATAGCCCCGATTTTCGTCGCAAGTCCGCCGCGCTTGTGCAGAGGCTTGCTGAACGCTATGCACAGCATCCTGCGCTCGCTATGTGGCATCTGAACAATGAATATGGCTGTCACACTTCTGTTTGTTATTGCGACAATTGTGCTGCTGCATTTCGCGTATGGTTGCAGGAACGCTATCAATCGCTGGAAAGTCTCAACGAGGCATGGGGCACGAGTTTCTGGAGCCAACGTTACTACGATTGGGAGGATGTGCTGCCACCACGCGCTACGCCAGCACAGAATAACCCAACGCATAGCCTCGATTACTGGCATTTTATGTCTGACTCGCTGCTCGGTTGCTATCGTGTCGAAGAGGACATATTACGAGCGGTGACGCCAACTATTCCCCTGACCACAAACTTGATGGTTGCATTCAAACCCGTCGATGGTTTCGCATGGGCATCACACATGGATATTGTCTCGTTTGACATGTATCCCCCTGTATCAGCGCAACCCTGGCAAACGGCCTTTCCACATATTCTGATGCGCTCGCTCAAAAGTGGGAAACCTCATATGGTGATGGAGCAAAGCCCAAGCCAGGTCAACTGGATGCCGCAAAATCCACATAAACGGCCAGGACGTATGCGCTTGCATAGCTTACAGGCAGTCGCACATGGTGCCGATGGTGTAATGTTTTTCCAATGGCGTCAGTCGAAGGCAGGTGCGGAAAAGTTCCACAGCGCAGTTGTGACGCATGATGGCAACGAACATACACGCATTTTTCAACAAGCGACGCAGGTTGGGGACGACTTACAGAAACTTGCGCCCGAAGTGGTAGGTTCGCGAGTTCCCGCGCAGGTGGCTATCCTGATGGATTGGCAGAACTGGTGGGACGTTGAATATCTGCCGGGGCCAAGTGACCGCCTGCACTACTGGGAACAACTCCTGACCTACTATCGCGCATTTCACAAGTACAACATTGCGGTCGATGTCGTCTCTCCTGACGGTGATTTGAGCAAGTATAGTCTTGTCGTCGCGCCTCTACTGCATATGATTCGTCCGGGCGTTGCCAAAAACATCGAGCAGTTTGTCGAGCGGGGCGGCACATTCCTCACGACGTTCTTCAGCGGCATCGTTGACCAGCACGGGCATGTTGGATTAGGTGGCTATCCAGCAGGGCTACGCAAACTGCTAGGGATTCATGTCGAGGAATTCGACCCATTGACGCCAGAGACGACCAACCAACTAGTAATTAACGAGGACGCATTGCAGGGGACCTATCCTGCCACACTCTGGGGCGAACTGATCCGCCTGGAAGGGGCGCAAGCTCTCGGCGCCTTCGCGAGCGATTATTACGCGAACGACCCTGCTTTAACAGTTAATCATTTTGGACAGGGACACGCCTGCTATATTGCAACTCAGAGCAACGAAGAACTGCTAGATAAGCTAACACTACTGCTTTGTGAGCAAGCAAATGTGCAACCCGTCTTAGCAGCACCCGAAGGCATCGAAGTCACCAGAAGAGTAAGAGGCGACGGTAAAGTTGTGTACTTCTTGTTAAATCATACGGAACATCCTCAGCAAGTAACATTGCCAGGTGGGAATTTCACCTCGTTGCTTGATGGAAAAAGTATTGCGGGACAGGTAAGTGTGGGGGCGGTGGATGCAGTAGTTTTGTTGGGCTAGTTGTAGGGACCGATTTATCACGTCCTGTGAACAATCGACTGCCGACAAGGACGTGATAAATCGGTCCCTACAACTATTTTCTCTATTCAACCATCCCAAAGAGGGTGTTGAGCGATTCGGCAAGTGTTGGATGGGCAAAGACACCCTCTTCCAACATGGTATATGGTACCTTGCCCATCATAGCAATTTCTAGCATAGACATGATCTCGCCACCTTCTATGCCGAGAATGGCACAGCCGAGAATATGTTTCGTATCTGGATCGACAATTGCCTTCATCATACCTCGCGGCTCGTCCACCTCAAGAGCGCGGGCAACGTAGTTCATAGGCATCTTGGCGACCTTGAAATTGAGACCTTGTTGCTTTGCCTCGGTCTCAGTTATGCCAACACGTCCAAGCTGTGGGTCGATGAAGACGGTATAGGGTACAAGACGATCCCTAATACTGGCATGACCGTGTTCGATGACATTGGTGCGAATAATACGAAAATCGTCATAGGAAATATGCGTGAACGCTGGTGGCCCCTTGACATCGCCAAGTGCATATATTCCTGGCACGTTTGTTTCTAAGGTATCGTTGACCCGTATATACCCCTTCTTATCTGTCTCTATCCCTGTGACACCTAGATTGAGTTTGTCGGTATTTGGCGTTCGGCCCGTTCCTGCGAGAAGGTGCGTACCATCTATGGTGCGCGACTCACCGTTATGTGTTTTGACGGTCAGATGAATCGTGCCATCGGCATCTTTAGTAACGTGCGATGTATTGGTTTCGAGTAGCACTTCGACACCATCTTCGCGCAAAATTTTCGTGACTTCCTCGGCAATGTCGGTGTCTTCACGTTTCAACAATTGCATGCCGCGCTGTACAATTGTGACCTTACTGCCGAAGCGACGAAACATTTGCCCGAATTCTAGACCAATGTAGCCACCGCCAATCACAATCAGGTGTTCCGGCACTACGTCTAGCTCCATGATCGAGGTAGAATCGAGGTAAAGTACTTCGTCTAAGCCCGGTAACTGTGGAGTAGACGGACGTTCACCAGTATTGATAAAAATGAGGTCGGCTGTCAGTTGTCGCACACTGCTATCGTTCATATGCACTTCTAAGGCTTTTGGTGCTACAAATGTAGCCTCGCCCATCAACAGGTCTACATTTTTAGAATTTTCGAGGCGGCTCTGGCTACCATTGCGAAAACTGTCCACGATATCGCGTTTGCGCTTCCTCACGGTAGTCATATTCACGCTGATTTGTCCTGTATTCACGCCGTAGTCTGCGCCGCGTCGCGCCATATACGCGGCTTTCGCGCTGGCAACCATCGTCTTTGTCGGAGTACAGCCTTCGTTGATGCAGGTGCCTCCGACATGTTTGCGCTCGATGATCGCAGTCTTTCGCCCTGATTGACCAAGGGCGGTCGCAAGTGGGCCTCCTGCCTGTCCTGCTCCAATGATAATAGCATCGTAGTGGGTCGCGGTCGCCATATTCTTTTCTCCTATTTTATATGTACATTTGCTCGCTCTATGACCTAGAGCAAGTTATAGATAGCCATGTTCTAAAAGTCTCTCGCCCGTTAGTGCAAACTCCTTAGCAGATGGAACGGTCACGTCGAGTGCATCGGCCATACGGTCGATCATATTGAAAAGCGCACAGACCGTCAGTGCATCCTCAATGGCCTGTTTACTTACACCTGCATTCAGCAGTGGCATGATATCCTCTGGCGTCACCTCTGCTGGACGCAGTGTAACCTTCTCCAGCAATTGCAACATACAGCGCATCTTCTCACTAATGGGAGCGGTTCGCCAGTCGTCTAGCACAGCCTCAACCACGCTATCGGTAAGTACCTTCGACGCAACTGCGCCATGAGCACCAGTTCAATAGGCACACTGATTTTTGCGTGAAACGAAAGCCGCGAATAACTCTCGCTCTCCAATATTCCAGTCTGAAGGTCCACGTAGCACAGCCTCTAAATAGGCCGAAAAAGGTTGACCAAACAGTTCAGAGCGATAGGAGAGCGTTCTTCTAATATCAGAGACGGGCGCATCCTGCATCATCTGTGCAATTTTTTTAAGACGCATCGGAGTTTCCCTCCAATGCTCGCAATCCTTGCTCCAGACGCGCCATAGCCGCGCCAAGTGCAATACTCAACGTAATCTCGAAGATGGCATCTTCATCGTAACCTGCAACTCGCAAAGCCTCGAAGTCTTGATCGGTGACTTTGTAGGCATGAAGCGCAACTTTACGAATATAGCTCTCTAGTTCAACAGGAACATTTTCTGGTACATTAGAAGCACTGCCACTAAGATGTGCGGCTTGCTCTTTGACAGCATTTCTTAATGTTGACGAGGTTACGCCAGGAGTGTCGAGAACTCCCTTCGTCAACGTTTGAGCAAATGTATCGTATCGAGTCTTCATAGGCTATGATTTCTCCTTTTCGGCAGAAGTGTATATTTCGCGAGTTTCTTTCGCTGCATAAGGAGTAGCATTGAGCAAGCGTTCTCGCTGGCGTTTGCCTTGAACTTGCCCGTAGGTAGCAACTGTAAAAGGCACAAGGTAGGTCACAAGCATAGGTACAATCCATGCGGCTGCGAATTGCCCCGAAAGGATTTGCTGCCCATGATTGATTAAAGCTAAAATAGTTCCAACAACAAGAGCCGTTTTCACTGAACGAAAAAATGTGTCGCGTTCGAGACAATAGTTTATGAGAAGACGCCATCTACCCATACGCGCATTCCTCCTCTAAAATAAGCTAATAATGATGCACTTATACCTCGGGCAAATGTTGGTCTTCTTCCGACGTACTACGTTGTGTACGTAATACAGCATGCAGTGAGTCGAGCAATGCGTCCATGACGCGCTGTCGATGCTTGGGTAAGATATTTGCAGGCATAGCATCAGGCGCGAAATAACGACATTCACTCGACTCTTCCGTAGAGGTCAACGTACCTCCGGTTACACGACATTGAAACGTCAGCACAACCTCTTGCTTTTGTGGCTTGGAATAGACACCGACGAGATAATCTACCTCAACCTCTAAGCCCGTTTCCTCGCGTACCTCGCGACAGACGCCCTCTTCGACGGTCTCACCTATTTCTAAGCCGCCACCTGGCAAGTTCCACCACTCAATATCACGTCGTAATGCCAGCAAAATTTCACTCTCACGAAAAATGAGCGCATACACACCAATACGAAATTGTCTTGGACTGCTTGCCGCATCGAAAGCCTCTACCATACACAGCCTCCCTTCAAATTATAAATTATAGTCGGTAAACTTTATAGGCATTGTCGTGTAGCACATCCTGAGCGATGGAAAATGCTTGTAACTCATCAAGTTCATCTACGTTAATCATCTCTTGCAACACCTGTGCAAGTACGCTACGTCCACGCATAACACCTGCCCAGTACATTTCGGGGATGCTGATGCCGTCTGAACTGTACATTAGTTTACTTGCGGGTGCAACGCTGAGAGCTTGCCGGGTGAAGGTGAGCATCTCTAATTTCTCAACAAATGGGATGGTGTATGACAGGTCAAAATAGACATGTGGATACACAGCCGCGAGATACGCCCCAAGCTGCGTATACGGGTAACTTTCGTGAAGCAGAATAATCGGCATCGTCTGATACTCGCGCCGTTCCAGCACATCTCGTAGGTGAAGCGGGTTGCCGAGGCGCATATCTGTATCGTTGTCCCCGTAGCCCGTGTGAAACTGGATCGGCACCTGTTGCTCCGCGGCATGTGCGAATGCGATGTGGAGCAGATAGTCAATCAATGGTTTGTGGGCAAGTCGAAACTGTGCTTGCTGTACAACATCAGCGCGTGCTTGCTGAAACGACGTGGTGGCCTCGTCCTTGCTCCATTCTGCGACCTGTAGCCCTGTACGATAGGCAACAATACTTTTCAGGGCACAATACCCCTTTGCGCGAATATTGCTCACCTCAATCGTAAAACGCTCGATCACCTCATCAAAATCGCTGTAAGCAATAACTAAACGTTGCATCAGAGTTTCGAGACGTAGCATACTCACGGTTCGACAATGCCCAATCTGGCTCATTTGTTCAGGCGAAAAGCATACGTCAGGAAGTGGATAGGCGGGGTCGAGTATCAGCGTATCTATGTGTGCTGCTGTGATGAGTTGTTCAAGTAGCACTTCAGAGGTCAAGCTATTTCGTGCCGCGATAACAGCATCCTCTTGAGGTTCGCAGTGGTAGAAAGCCGCCAGTTGGCGCAACATCCATAGATAGTAAATAGTATGAGGCACATGCTGAGCCGCAATACTCGCGTCGGGCGACTCGGTAAAATAGCGACGAAATTCCGCAACGTCCATCTGCTGCCTCAGTAGGATAGGGTGGCAGTGGTTATCTACGACAGGAATTGTTGTAAGGTCAAGCATGCGATACGCCTCCTGATTTTGATGCTCTCAGCATAACACGTTCTTAATTGCTCTGGCAATTTTCCCTCATCATGAGATATAGTGTAAGCGTCAACGATATCGACAAGAAGGATGGATTCATGTATTTGCGTAGCCCTTGTTAACTTTCTCGATTTCTAAGTTGCTCATCCGAGCATACCTATTGCCACAACTGGACAACGCTTCGCGCCATAGTCCAGCGCATTCGTGCGCCACCTTTCTAAAAACATGCTTACCTCATCGTTACATACATTTTGCATGTTTTCAGAAAGGAATACGGTTATGCATACTCAAACTCTCTTCTCTCGCCTCAAGCACGTATCAATTCTGCACATAACGTTGCTCAGTATGGGCTTATTTGACGAAATAGTTTCTGGTTTCTCGACAATCGGTTTGCCGCTTTTTCGCGAGCAGTTGGGGCTTAGTTACACACAAATCGGTTTGATTTTCACCGTTTCAGCACTTATCGGTGCGGTTCTGGAACCACTACTCAATCTGCTAAGTGAGCGGGGTACAAAACGCTACTGGATTCTCGGTGGACTGCTTGTTTCTACGTTCGGTTTCGTCTTAAAGGCAAGTACACAATCATTCGTTTTGCTATTACTAGCATTTATCGTAGCGTCACCCGCAGGAGACGCAGCGGTAGGACTTTCACAGGCTGCACTTGTAGAACTTGCACCAACACAAGAAACACGAGTGATGGCACGCTGGACATTTCTAAGTAGTATCGGTGACTTTTTTGCGCCACTTATCATTGTAGCGATAGTGAGCATTCACCTGGGATGGACAGAATTATGGTGGATAGCCGCAAGTCTATGGCTAGTTATTGCTATTATTATTGGCACTCGCCGCTTTCCAAACCCTTCTAAAACGGTCGATGAGGAAGTTATATCCACGAAAGCACTATTTACAGGATTACGAGAGGCACTACAGGACTCAACTTTGCTGCGTTGGTCAGCACTCACCGTTATTCCTACAATGGTGGACGAGGTATTTCTTGTTTTCACAGCACTGTACTTACGAGATGTGGTGCATGTAAGTCAGGAGGCCGTTGGGCTTATTATAGCAATTCACACTACAGGCGCACTATTAGGTCTCTTTGTCCTTGATCGTTTTCTATTACAACGGAGTACACCACGTCGGCTTTTGGCATTGCTATCGCTACTCGTTCTCGTTAGTATGATCTGTCTTTTGAGTTTTCACCAACTATGGGTGGCGACACTCGCACTTTTTGCAATTGGATTGGGTGCGTCTGGCTGGTATCCAATTGCAAAAGGGCAAGCATATCGCAGACTTCCAGGTCGTGTGGGTACAGTACGGGCCGTTATTAGCTTGTTCGCTGCACTCGACGTAGCACTTCCAGGTATTGTGAGCGTTATAGCAGATCACTTCGGTCTTATAACTGGATTAGGATTTTTAGGCTTGGCGCCTGTACTCATGTTGTTACTCCTTATAGGAACTCGTGATAATTCGTGAGGAACTACCCAAAAGTCACAGTAAGTGAAACTTACACTACATGTCATCCGTGTATTAGACAGATACTTATGTGTAATCTTTGTTGAAAAAATACTATTGTACGGTATATCAACCGTATAGAATGTATAATTAAGAGGAGAAGTTTAAGGATGAACAATTTTTTGAAGGGCATACTTGTTGGTGCCGGTATTGGCTTGCTTGTTGCTCCAATGCGTGGTGAAGAGATGCGTAATCTCGTAGCCCAACGTTTCTCAGAGTTGCGCGGTTCGCTACCCGAAAATGCACAGTTAAACCAGTACTCGCAGCAAGTGACAAATACTGTTTCACAGGGTGCTAGCAACCTGAAGGACTACGCTCAACAGGCCGTTTCGACTGTGAAAAGTTCTGCGAACAATTTGAGCGACATCGCACAGAATGCAGCTTCCTCTGCCAAGCAGACAGGCCAAGATGTTGCAAATACTACGAAGCAGACAGCCCAGGATGCTGCGAATACTACGAAGCAGACAGCGGCAAACGCAAAGTCGAATGCCTCTACATCAACAACCAATGCTACAAACAGCAACACGGGAACTAGCGCACCATTCCCAAGCGCATACCCAGAGTACGTCAACCCGGAGACAAAGCCAAACCTCTAAGTGTTGGTGAAGAAAAACCAAGTATATGCGGTAAGGAAGCAGTGCTTCCTTGCCGCATATGTTTTCTACCGCTAGTTAAATCAGTTCAAAGTAACGGCGGCGATCCCAGTTTGTCACCGCTTTTTCGTATTCTTTCACTTCCCAACGCCGTGTTGCGGCAAAGTGTTCGACAAAATCTGTGCCCAAGAACTCTTTCGCGACCTCGCTCTTCTCGAAGAGATTCGTTGCATCCGTGAGATTGCGTGCAAGTGGCTGGATACGCCCCTCTTCAATCGCCTTTGTGACGACAACAGGATCATAGGCATTCCCTTCGAGACGCGCAGGCAGTTCCAGTTTGCGCTCTATCCCATAGAGTCCACTTGCCAGCATTGCAGAAAAGACGAGATAAAAATTTGCGTCAGCACCAGGGACACGGTTTTCGATACGAATAGCACGCTTGCCATTATTGATGACGCGCACAGAGCAGGTACGGTTGTCCATGCCCCACGTTGTATTCAGCGGTGCCCATGTTCCTTCTATGTACCGCTTGTAGGAGTTGATAACGGGGGCATACAAGACCATGAACTCTGGTAGTTTGCTCAACACGCCCGCGAGAAACTGGCGCATCGTCGGAGACATATGCCCCTCGGCACTTTCATCCCAGAACACATTGCGCTCTCGGTTTACATCCCAGAGACTCATATGAGAATGTCCACTACTGCCATCTTCCTGATCGTTCCATTTTGCCATGAATGTCGCGGCATAGTCCTGTTGATGGCAAATTTCTTTGACGCCTGTCTTGAAAAGCAGAGTGTTATCAGCGGCAGTAAGCGTATTCCCGTAGTGGATATTCATTTCATACATGCCTGGTCCATGTTCACGGTTATAGCCCTCGATCTCGACACCATAATCGCGCATCATACGAGCAATGCGTCCCAGGATTTGATCGTCCGCGCTGGCCTGGCTAATTGCATAGCAGTTCATACCGGGGTTGAGTGGCACCAAATTTGGGCCGAAATCCTTCTCACGTAGCGACACCTGATTTTCGCGGAAGAAGCGGAACTCTAGTTCGGAGGCCGCCATTGGCGCAAAGCCCATCGAATGCGCGCGGTCCATCAAGTTCTGTAAGACGCCGCGCGGCGAAATAGTGACGGGTTCACCTTGCTCGGACCACAAATCACAAATACAGGACGCGACATTTTCCTCCCACGGCACAAGTGCGAATGTAGAGAGGTCCGGCTTCATCACGATATCCGCAAAACCACGCTGCCAGTTGCTAAATTTGAGATTTGGTAGCACATTTTCAGCTATATCCCAACCAAAAAGCACATCACATTGTGCAAAGCCATCCGACAGCGAGTCGAGGAAGAATTTTGCCGCGACCCTCTTGCCCCGATAGACACCCTCGATATCAGCGGCACCTACCTTCACATACTCTATTTTGCCCTCTTCGATAAGTTGCTTAATTTCGGTAATATCCATACAAAATTTCCATCCTTTCTATGTGTGTCATTCCTCATAATAACTGAGTTCAGCCCTTTTCACTTTTACGAAAGGCTGTTTTTCAAGGCTCCTTTTTCACGCTATGACCATCCCGTCGGCCTTGACGAAACTGAAACAGATCTCTACTCCACCACCTCGGACGCGAACTTACGCATAATCGCGGGATGCTCTTCATGAGGAGCCCCATGCAATGCAGCAATAAGCTCGCGCAGCCGCGGGGTCATGATGATGAGATACCGCGTAGGGCCTGCAACCTCATAATACGTATGCGGAACTCCTGCTGGCACAAACACAGTTGTCCCTGCGGGGGCCTCAATGGTTCTATCGCTAAACCGGAACGTCAGTGTTCCCTCCAAGATGTGCCACGCCTCGTCGTCAGAGTAGTGGACGTGCAGGTAGTCTGGACCACTTCCGCTCCACTCATGAATATCAAAGGACTGCCCAGTTGCCGAGATGGGGTGCTGGCCCTCTACTCGCACTTGTTTATCTGAAACGATAATGGGTTGGGCCATGATATGGGGTTCCTCCTCTCACTTCGTAACTGCCCTCTTTATACCATAAAAAGTCAGTTTTGACGCATATCTGATACCAGAGGTCCAAAAAATGAGATGGTTTTCTGCTAGGGACATTGCCCAAAATAAAAATACAAGTGCCGCTAGCCGATGCTGCCAATCATACGCGCTAGAAATAGTTCGACGAGATACCACCATCGACGATAAGCCATGCACCCGTTGTCCAGGCCGATTCATCGGAGGCAAGATACAAAGCCATGTAGATGATGTCGTTGGCCTCGCCAAAACGTCCCAGCGGAATGCGGTCCAGGCGCAGGTTGCGAGCCACCTCGCTTGTCCACAAGCTCCTGAGTAGAGGTGTCTCAATTGGGCCAGGGCAAATTGCATTGCAACGGATGTGATGGCGACCATATTGTACGGCTAGCGATTTGGTCAGGGAAAGCATGCCTCCTTTAGAGGTGGTGTACGCATCTTGCGGAACGGTACAGCCCATGAAGGCGACAAACGAGGCAACATTGATAATCGAACCCTGCCCCTGTTTGACCATATGAGGAATCGTGTACTTAGCACAAAGAAAGGTGCTTTTAAGGTTTACGTCTAATACTCTATCCCAGGTTGCCTCACTGATATCTACAACGCTCCCATCATCAGTCGGCATAATGCCAGCATTGTTATACAACACATCTACCCGACCAAAGGCGTTGATAGCAGCATCGACCATTGCCTTAACCTCGTTCTCATCAGCAACGTTTGTTTTCACAAAGACCGCTTTTCCACCCACATCTCGAATACCCTTGACGGTTTCTTCACCTGACTGTGCATTTACATCAGTTACAACAATACTGGCACCTTCACGTGCGAATAATACTGCCGCAGCCTGTCCCATACCACCAGCCGCACCTGTAATAATTGCCACCTTATTCGCAAGTCGCATATAATCTTCCCTCCTCATAGATGATTGGTAGGGACCGATTTATCACGTCCTTTCGGCGGTTGGAATGCCAACAGGACGTGATAAATCGGTCCCTACCACAACCGTTACACGAACATCAAACTTTTATTCGCCGCCAACAGCACCTTCCGTATCGACGTTAACAAGTGTAGTCTCGCCGAAGCCTCGTTCGATAGCATTTAGTTCGCTATCGGAGCCTTGCACATGTGGCCCCTTAAACCAGTAGCGCACGCTAACCATCCACCAGACAACGAGAATGATAAGCGTTCCCAGCACGACAATAGGAGTGTAGTTGAACGTAACCCATGTCACGGGTGTAATAGTAGGCAACATGAACAGCACTGAGATAAAAATGACCCATAGCACCGCGATAATGCCGATAGGTCGGCTCCATGCACCGAGATGCCAGGGACCGGGTTGAAAGTCCTTCGCAATGAGTCGTAGCAGAATGGGCAGAACATACGAGATGTAGAGTCCAATAACAGCGATGGATGTAATGGCGACGTAGGCTGCGAAGTTGAAAACAGTCGGAATCGCCAGTATGAAAGCACCCACTGCCGCCAGGATGATGGCGTTACGGGGAGTTCGTCCACTATCCAGACGATGCCAGAGATCCGAAAACGGTAAGGCACCGTCGCGCGAAAAAGCGTAGATCATACGCGAGTTGGTGGTAATCGAAGACATGCCGCAAAAAAACTGTGCGCCGACTGCAACGGCAAAGAAAATCGTGCCCAGAGCAAACCCAAGACGACTTTCAAGGATATAGAGCACAGGATTGATATAACCAGCCGCTTTGACAAGATCAGGAGCCGCTGCGAGTAGACCCATCAGCACGATGTAACCAGCGAAAGCCGAGACGACTACCGACATGACAATGCCCCACGGTGCTCTCCTGGCGGCTCCAACGGTCTCCTCAGTCATATGTGCCGAGGCATCGTAGCCTGTATAGGTGTACTGTGCCAACAATAACCCTAGCAAGAACGCATACCACGTAGGAAAACCTGTCCCATTGAACTTGGGATCGGCTCTGAAAAGCGTACCAGCACCATTGAGCGGTTGAGCGACGACGTGATTGGCGAAGTTCGCACCCCCAAACTGTTGCGAGGCCAATGCAGCAACAACAACGCCACCACCAATCAAAAGAACGCCAGCAATGTGCCACCAGACACTCACGTCGTTTAAGCGTGCAACGATACGTACACCGAAAATGTTGAGAAGGCCATGTAGGATAAGCACAACACCATAAATTGCCAACGTCGTCCACTGTGTTACGGGATCAATAGCAGCAACGGAGCCGAGGGTAGCAGGAAAATGTGGGAACCATGCATTGAGCAACACATCAACGGAAACGGCTAGACCGTAGTCAATACCTGCCGTTACCGCAACTTGCCCGATGAGATTAAACCAGCCCGTGAACCAACCCCATGCCGGTCCACCGAGTTTGGATGCCCAGTAGTACAGGCCACCAGCAGTCGGGTAGGCAGAGGCCAGTTCAGCCATGCCTAAAGCAACGATAACCACGAACACAGTAACAAGCGGCCAGCCAATAGAGCCAGCAGCGAAGCCAGACGTGGTAATACCTGTGTAAAAAAGGGTTAAACAACCACTCAGCACGGAAATAATGGTAAATGAGATGGCGAAATTCGAGAAGCCGCCCATCGTGCGAAATAATTCCTGGGCATAGCCCATACCATGCAAACGCTTGATGTCTTGCGCGATAAGCTCTTCTTTGCCAGAACGATTAGCTGAAGCCAAGAGACACCTCCTAAAAACGAGACACTATACAAAAGATACAACTAAGAGGTTTGTTAACATCTGTCATGAAATGGTATAGCACCTCCTTTCAGCACTCTATTGAAAGTGGATATAGTGCCGTGATCAGTGCATGTGAAAATTGTGTAACTCTATTGTGTATTATGCTGAGTTTTTCGTCAAGTAGGGGCCTTTATTCATAACGCCCTCGTCCCCATCGACCACGTTTCCATCCATTGAACACGTCCCTCAATCCTCACTCGCATGGTTCATTAGCAACAGGGCGTTATGAATAAAGGCCCCTACAGATCGCGCCATTATTAATATTTATAGAAGTGTTGCAGCGTCTCCTCCTCCGGCGATTTCTCTTTGAAGAAGTCGGCTTCGGCACGTTTGACAGCGATATAGGAGGTTGCGAGCAATGGTCCCAGTGCTTCTTTTAGCACGGAGTCATGCTCTAGCTCGTCTAACGCTTCACCGAGCGTTGTCGGAAGGCGACGAATGCTACGCTTTTCGCGCTCTTCATCACTATAGTTTCCTGGATCAATCTCCTGCGGCTCACCGGGGTCGAGCTTGTTTGTGACACCATCGAGACCAGCCGCGATAAACGCGCCCATAGCTAAATAGGGATTGCCGCTATGGTCAGCACTTTTCAGTTCAAGATTGATCGCCTCCGCCTCGGTTCCCCGCACAGCGGATGGAATACGAATCGCTCCCTCACGATTGTCGAAGCCATACACACCATACGCTGAACTCCAATAGTGGGGAAGCAGGCGACGATACGAGTTGGGGCTGGCGCAAGTGATCGCGACAAGTGCGCGGATATGATGGAGGACGCCACCAATAAAGTATTTTCCCAACTGACTCAACCCACCACGCTCATTCGCGTCATAGAACAAATTCGTTTGACTCCGTTCGCCCTCTTGCGTTCCCCACAGGCTCAAGTGAATATGTGCGCCACTGCCAGCCTGATCTAAGAACGGTTTGGGGGCGAAGGTCGCAAATAGATTGTGCTGGCGAGCAACACTCCGCACCGTTTCACGAATAAGACACACATTGTCGGCGGCACGTAAAACATCGGCATGATGAATTGAAAGCTCCTGTTGCGACGGACCAAGCTCGGTATGAAATAACTCAACGGAAATATTTTGTATCTCTAACGCTGCCAGAATAGCGTCGATCACCTCTGCTTGATCGTCTAAACCAATGCTACTGTAACATAGGCTACTATCGGCTGGTCGGTATATTCCAGCCGCATCTTCACGTGCAAGGTAAAATTCGTGTTCGACAGCCGCCTCCGCACGCATGCCTTGCTCCGCAAGGCGTGTCATCATACGTTTGAGGAAGGTGCGTGGACACGCGGCCCACGGGGTACCGTCAATGAGAATCATGTCGCTCATCATGCTTCCCGTATGAGGTGCATAAGGCAAAATAGTGAATGTTGCCGGGTCTGGCGTCAAACGAAATTCACCAATGGGTCCCATACCCTCAACAGAGGCCAATGACTCGACACCAGTAAACGCCTGCATTGCTAACGTCTGACCGATGCCCTCCGTGATACGTGTACTCAGCTTGCTGGCATGAGTTGCTTTGCCACGAATAATGCCACCATTGTCGCAGTAGAGGAATCGTACCAGCCGCAAATTCGCAGCCTGTACCTGCTCCACAACATCTTGAGCATTCATAACGCTTTCTCCTATCTCTGCGTAGGTCTGACAACAAAAAGACGACGGTACACAATGTGTGTTGCCATCTTTTTGTTGTCGAACTTGTAACAACTACTGCGTTACTTGAGCAATCAGTTCTTCGTCGCTCACCTGTTTTCTTTTGACAGCATTTCGCCCAACAAAGAAGAGCGCAACACCTATCGCCAGAGATACAACCGCGATACCACTAATTAAGAAGTCCCACTGCTGCGTGTTTATATCTCCAGTAGTGGTCCAGGGACCTGTGAAAATTACGAATACACCGAAAGCACTGGCAAGCGCACCTACAACAGCACACAGGTAAAACACCCAGTCGGGAGCAAGTTGAATGCGTGAAAAGGTTTCATGATACTTGCGGCGAATGATAATCACATCTACAAACAGAATGACCATCGACACACACCAGATCACCGTGACTGCTGCTTGCAATATCCAGTAGATGTCTGTTGACAAATTTTGCGGGGTGAAGCCCGTCTTGATGAGGTAGGGGATGACGATAAACGACAAAGCGGAAAAGAAACCCGCAATGATGGTCTGCACCAACATCGCGACCCAGGGAACTTTGTTCTTATTGACCTTACTGATCACTGCTGGTAGACGCTGATCAAGTCCTGAAACAAAGAGCAAGCGTCCGAACGAGTAGTTGTAGACAGCAGTGTTAAACAGGAAGAAGCCAATGAAGATGAAGTTGACAACGATGCCGAGGAACGGTCCTGCCGCGCCAAAGCCTAGCCGTACCGCCTCTGAAATCGCGCTAGGGCTACCTTGATCCTTGACAGGCACAGCAACCATGATACCGAATGTGCCGATGAGGTATGCCACGATGACGACAGCTGCACCCCACAGGAGATAGCGCGTGATGGAACGTGTATTGGTAATCTCAACGCCCATGTTAAGCGGAACCTCGACACCAAGCAAGCCAAGAATTACTGTCCCATAAAAGGTGTAGGTTACTATGCTAGGGGACCAGTTATGTGGTGAGTAATCCACTTTCGCAGCGTGTCCGCCGAAGATTGCCAGCAGACCAGCTATACCAATCAATAGGATTGCGCCACCATAAGCGATGAACACCACATTGACGAAGTTCTGCGTGACGCGGAAACGGAGAATGGAGATGAAGAACGAAAACGCGATGACGAGGATAATCACTAACCCCTGTTGCCAGGGTTCTCCTAGAAAACTACTGTTGAACTGCTGAATAAGCGAGACAACAGCATCACCCGTGGCAATCATGACAAGCACACCCGGCCACCACGCGCAGAAGCCTGCAAAAAATCCCATGAAGGGTCCGAACGCCTTGCTTGTCCAGACGTAGATAGAACCCTCGCCCGGAATGAGGAAGGTAATGAAGCCCAGTATCCAGTAAGAATAGGCTGCAGGACCTGCTCCCGCAGCAACGCCCGCAGAGTTACTAATGAAGAGGACAATTGCGACGAAAATAGCGACCATATCGAAGGAGTTCAATACTTTGGGAAGAATGCCGCCTGCGATACGTTCGGAACGTAGTACATTGTTTGTGTTTACGTCACCAGAGGTTGCTGCCATGTAATTGTACCTCCTACTAAGCGTCTACTTGAGTCAGGCACTGCACGACGAGGACTCTGAGATACTATCTGTGGTAGTTATCGTATCTCATTAGTACCAATAATAGAAGATTGCATAACCTCGTGTCAAGTCAAAATGCGGAGGTAAGCAGCACCTGCTCAAAAAACGCCGCCAACTTCGTCTCGTCCAGCCTCCCATCTTTGGTGGTTCCATGTCTTCTTTCCTTTGCTTGAGCAAATCCCCAACGAGATGTATACTTTTTGATGCTACCATATGCTCCATTTTCGCACATACGGGTTCTAAATTGAGAAATTGTACAGGCATTTGACGTAGTATATAGAGAAGAGTTTACGAAACATCATCGACGTTGATGATACCTGTTTTCCTCTTATGCTCGGAGTTACTACAAAAATGTGGGTGAACCTCCTACGGCCCACTGTGAAAGGGATCGTTTCGTGCAGCGTAAAGATCGCGTCCTGGAAGCTCTACGCGTTTTATGTACACAAAAATCTACACAACCTGATACACTAGCTCTCTTGCGTCGTCATGTCGGTTTTAGTGCCGAGGAGGTGGCGGAGCAGGCCGTGGTTGACCGTACAAACGCGAGCCGCGATTTGAATCTGTTAGCCCAAGCAGGCATCATTGACCGTTTCCCTGGACGACCTGTTCTGTTCGCTACCAAGAAACAGGGAGAAAGCACAGTAACGATAGCACCAGCCGACACGTCTTCACATAACCAGATACAAGGTCATGTGACGTTGCCCAAAGTAGCATCTTCTGTGTCACACATTCAGGCTCCACAAAAGCTCACTACTATCGCCGCCTCTGTCTCTAAAGGAGCAGCGGTGACGAGTTTCGATACCTTGATCGGCTCTCACGATGGCTTGAAAGTCGCCATTCAGCAAGCAAAAGCCGCGATATTATATCCGCCGCACGGCCTACATACATTATTGCATGGGCCAAGTGGTGTTGGCAAAACGACGCTTGCACGCCTTATGCACGCCTTCGCACTAGAACAACATGCCTTGCCATTGGACGCACCTTTCGTGAGTTTTAATTGCGCCGACTACGCTGGTAATCCACAGTTACTTATGGGACATCTGTTTGGTGTAGTACGCGGCGCATTTACCGGAGCCGAACATGACCGTGAAGGGCTGGTTGAGCAAGCACATCGCGGCATCCTCTTCCTGGACGAGGTACACCGCCTGCCGCCAGAGGGTCAGGAGATGCTGTTTTATCTCATTGATCGAGAACGCTTCCGACGTATGGGCGACACACGCGAACGACAGGCATCATTGCTTCTTTTGGCCGCTACCACAGAGGATCCGACAACAAATTTGCTGCCGACATTTCGTCGCCGTATCCCTATGACCATCACGTTGCCGGGGTTGCAAGAGCGCACGATGATGGAACGCTATGAGCTTATTCGCGCCTTCTTCACAACAGAGTGTAGCAGTATCGGTGTCCATATTCATGTTGCCCCACAGGTGTTACGCGCACTCCTCCTCTACGATTGTGTAGGCAACATCGGGCAGCTACGCACCGATATACAGCTTATTTGCGCTCGTGCCTACCTGGATTATCGTACAAAAAATCTGCCTGAACTCACGGTATCGACTGACACACTGCCTGAGCATATACGACATGGATTATTACGAACGGCAGAAATGCATCGCGCATTAGAGCCTCTTTTGCCTATGCTGGATGCAACTCATAGCTTTACACCAACTGGACTGAGCCTCGGCAGTATTCCAGAGTCGGCGCACGATTTGTACGACACGATCAGTAGCGATCTCACGACATTAAGAAGTGGGGGCCTCTCGGAGCAAGAGATTAACCAGTTGCTTCACCTTGATATTCAGCACTACTTTCAGCGTTTCGCAGATACTGTCAATACTACGAATGCTGAACACCAGGAAACAGTTGCACACCTTGTCGATGAACGTATCGCGGCGGTAAGCTACACCATTATTCACTATGCGGAAGAGCAGCTACAACGCACCTTCCCCGAAAAACTTTCACTCGTCCTGACGTTGCATCTTATGAGTGCGCTGGAACACATGGCCGAGGGCCATCACCTGGTTATGCCTACATTGCAAGCTATGCGCCACACCTATCCAATAGAGTATGAGGTAGCTCAGGTAGCGCTATTGCGTGTACGTTCTCTGCTGGGTATCTCGTTGCCGGAGAGTGAGACGGATGTCTTGACGGTCCTGCTGGCAAATGCCGATGCGCTATTAAGCAGTGAAGAATCGATGGTAGGCGTTGTTGTCGCCACACATGGACATGGAGTAGCACAGGGACTGGCAGAGTTGGCAAATACATTGGCAGGTGTCAATGCTGTCTCTTCTGTAGAACTCACGTTGGAGCAATTGCCAGAAGAGATCGTCACGCAGGTAGCGCAAAGTGTTGTGCTGGCAAATCAAGGAAGTGGCGTCCTCTTACTCGTCGATTTTACGTCGCTCCTTTCGCTCGGTGAGTTGGTGGCACAACGAACAGGCATACAGGTTCGTACTCTCGCAGAAGTAAGTACGCAGCTTATTATAGAGGCAGTACGAAGAGGGCAGAGGGCGAAACATGTCACACTCGATTCAGTAGCGACCAGTCTGCGGCATGCAGAAGAAACATTGACAGTATCGTCCGGCACAATACCTACGCTTCCCGCACAACAGGAAGTACAACACACTTCCCATTCCTCGCAACAAGAGCGCGTCATACTTTCAGTCTGTCTAACGGGTTTTGGCAGTGCTACAAAGCTTGCAGAGCTAATGGAGGAGCGTCTTCCCGATCTCGCAAACCAGGGGGTCGAGGTTATCTGTATGGATATCAACCTGTCAGGTAAAACCGAAGAAGAGGTACAGAGGCTTATTGGCAATCGCCAGGTTGTTGCCATCGTTGGTACCATCAACCCACACCTGGAAGGTTATCCTTTCCTTTCGTTGACCGAGTTGCTTTTCGGTGATGGTATCGCACGCTTACGCACGCTTTTAGGAGGCACACTTATCGATCCAGCACTGTTACAACGCTCGGTACCGCCAAAGGTAGCAACGCCAATATTCACGCAACGCACAGACCTCATTCGCGAGATTACCTACACGCTCAGTCAACGGCTCTTATTTCTCAATCCAACAAGGGCAGTGCCGCTTATCGAACGAATGATAGAACTGATTGAGGTTGAAGTGGGCGAGACCTTTGAGATTGAGGTGCTGGCAGGCTTTATTCTCCATATTGCCTGTGTGCTTGAACGCGGCGTACAACAAAAGGGGATGCTGGTGAGCGACAAAGTACGTGTGCAAGTGGAGCAGCAGTTTCCACGTGAACTGAGTATCTGCCGCCATGCTTTACATATTCTGGGTTCGCAGGTCGCACGTTCTCTGCCGGATGAGGAGGCATACAATATTGTGGGTATTTTGAGGCAGGTCGATATCTTCTTCAGTGAGGATATTCATTAGTGTGCTAGTGTGCTACACATTTATTGGCATGATTCCTGCTATGTATAGTATCAGACCCGATGAGTCTCACCTTCTGTGTAGTGTGTCAAAGGCGTTCCTAAGAACACACAATGCGAAACACAAAACAGGCGGGACACAGGGCAGGGGTGCCATGATACGAGTATTGATTGTCTGTAGTTGGGGCATGTCTACCAGTTTGCTAGTAGAAAGCATGCTTACCGCAGCACAGGAGAGTAAGTACGAACTTACCGTCGAGGCATTGAGTGCAGGCGAGTATGTGGCAAAAGTCGTGTCGTGCGATATTGTACTCATCGCACCGCAGATTCGGCACTTACGAAAGAGTATTGAGCAACTGGCAACATCGGTAGAGAAGCCAGTCGCAATGATAGAGCCTTTTCACTATGCAACGATGAATGGTCAGGCGGTCGTTGAGCAGGTACAACGCCTGTTGGCAACGTCTCGAAAAGGGTAAAGGTAACGTGAGCAATTCGGTTAACGAAGGCGAAAACCGTAACAACTTTATAGAGCACTGTAGCGATTGGTTTGAACGCTATCTTGTGCCGCCACTCGGCACGCTTGCCAGCAATATTTATTTGCAGGCAATCCGTGATGCCTTCATTATTTTTACCTTGCCCCTTATTATCGCGGGTAGTCTCTTTCTTATCATTGCAAATCCACCCATTCCTGTATTGCAGACATTTTTGAAACCATATGAGAATGCGATTCTCGTCCCTTTTCAGCTTTCATTCGGCTTGATGGCAATTTTTCTCTCTTTCGGCGTCGCCTATAGTCTCGCGCAATATCGCCGTACAGAGCCAGTACAACCCGGTATCCTGGCGATGGTGTTGTTCCTGGTGGCGAGTATGCCGGTACGAAATCTGGCAACAATGCCACTTGGCGAGGTCTTGCCCTATCTTGGTGGACAGGGATTACTCGTTGGCATTCTTATGGGTATCCTGGCAACAGAGGTCATGCGCCGCTTTCGTGGCTCACGCTTCACCATTAACTTACCCAAAACCGTGCCACCTAACGTGAAACGTGCGTTTGAAGCACTGATACCTACGATGCTTCTGCTCACAGCCGTATGGGGGCTTGAGTGGTTCGTTAGCTCGCATACATACCTAGCTGTCGATCATACGGTACATCAATTGACGATACCTGTTTTGCTGATGAATCTCTTTCAACCATTGGTGGTTGTGCAGGACAGCTATCCTGCAGCACTGTTAGAGATTATTTTGATGATGTTGCTCTGGTCGGTCGGTATTCACGGCATGAACGTGGTGACAGCTATCGCGGCCCCGTTCTGGTTTACCACATTGGCGGCAAATGCGACGGGTGGACATGGGATTGTGACCGAACCATTCTTCCATATCTTTGCTCATCTCGGTGGCTCTGGTGCGACATGGCCCCTGGTGATATATATGTTACGCTCACGCTCGACACAATTACGAACGGTTGGCAAGGTTGCGCTGGGTCCGGCGATATTCAATATCAACGAGCCTGTGACCTTTGGTGTACCAATGGTACTCAACCCAATCATGATGATTCCATTCGTACTTGTGCCAGTGCTTATCGTCACGATTAATTATGCCGTGTTTGCATTCGGCTGGGTGCATGTGCCAATCGTGATACAACCCTTTACAATGCCCCTCGGAGTCAGCGGCTTCCTGGCGACAGGAGGCGATATCAGAGGAAGCGTTTTGCAGTTCTTTGATCTTGCTGTCTCCGCATTTTTATATTATCCATTTTTTAAGGCATGGGAGCGCGTACTGATTGCACGCGAAGAGGCAACTCCTACGCAAGTAGAGGGTGAACGTGTACTTGCTACTGTTTAAGGTGCGCGAGTACACATATAAGCCCATGTCGGGAAGGAGCAATCATCAACGAGACACTCACTAATGTAATGAAACAATGTTGTACAGGAAAGAGTTGTAACGAGGAGTTACAACAGTATTCAGCGTGTATTGCCGAAGCACGGCAAAAGACGGAAGGACAAATTCAACGATGAAACTATTTAGCTACAAGCGATTGAGCGGACTTTTCGGAGTTATCCTCATCTCGGTTCTGCTCGCAGCATGCGGTAACAGTGGTAATAGTGGTACCAGCGGTAATGGTGGTGGCACAACAACAGCAAAAAAGCCAGGTCAGGGCTGCACAAAGGTCGGTGTTCTGCTCCCTGAGACGGCATCATCTGCTCGCTGGGATAGCAAAGACAAGCCTCTCCTAACAAAAGGTATTCAGGATGCTATTCCAAATGCCGTAGTAGACTACAACAACGCAGGAGGTGACGGCACAGTTCAACAAACACAGGCGCAGGCCGACCTCACAAAGGGCGACTGTATCCTCGTTATAGCAGCTTTCGATGGTGTCGCCGCCTCAACCATTGTCACACAGGCAAAGGCAAAGGGTGTGCCAGTCATTGCCTATGACCGCTTGATCCAGTCCAAAGACCTCAACTACTACGTCTCGTTCGACAACCAGAAGGTTGGTCAGTTGCAGGGTCAGTACGTCGCCGATCACTATAAGGACTTCACTAAGACAAGCAACAACCTTATCATGATCAACGGTGCCCAGACCGACAACAACGCTATCCTCTTCCGAGCTGGCGCACATACAGCCCTTGATCCTTTGATCTCGGCTAAAAATTTGGATAACGTGTACGAGACGTACACACCTAAATGGGACAATGATCAAGCACGCATTGAGATGAACGGTGCCCTTACAGCGCACCAGAACAAGGTCGGCGTTGCTTATGTCGCGAACGACGGTATGGCGAACTCCGTCATCGCCGCGCTCAAGGCCAAGCAGTTGAATGGTAAGGTACTGGTGACAGGGCAGGACGCCACTGTTGCTGGTATCCATAATATTCTACTGGGCGATCAGTCGATGACGGTCTACAAAGAAATTAGCAAAGAGGTCAACTCAACCGTTAGTCTTGTCAAGGCTATCAATGCTGGTACAGACACAACCTCATTAACAAACGGTATAACCGCAAAGACACAGGATGGGACAGCTATTCCATCGATCCTTGAGCAACCTGTCTCCGTTGACAAGAGTAACATTGCCTCGACGGTTATCGCGTCTGGTTTTGTTACCAAGTCTGATGTCTGTGCAGGTATTCCTGCTGGCACCGATGGGGTATGCTAGTTATGTAAGTTCAGAGAGACCTTTGCGGCACTAACTTCAATATACGTAGAAAAATCCCTGTAGGGGCCTGATTTATCACGCCCAAAGGGTGGGGACGGGCGGGGAAACGCGTGGACAATGATGCATTGTCGGGATGTGTGCCCCGCTGCCCCACCCCAGGGCGTGATAAATCAGGCCCCTACAGAGGTCTTCGCACATTTGTTGGAATCAATGTCCTTGTGGTCTTCCTTGCCACCTAGTTTTTCTCTTATTGTACATCTCATGAGAGGATGGTATACTACATGTATTCCATCCTCATTCTCTAATCGCTACCACATTACAAAGCAGTAACTCATACGGAGGGACTCATGACAGAAAGCGTTAACCCTTCCGTTGGTGGAGAACTACACACGGTCCCAGGACAACCACCAACGAAGCAGCCTCGTCTCCTTATGCGCGGCATCAACAAAAGTTTCGGCGCGGTTCGTGCCCTCACCAACGTCGATTTCGAGGTCTACGATGGAGAGGTAGTCGGACTCGTCGGCGACAATGGCGCAGGTAAATCGACGCTCATCAAGACAATTGCAGGCGTGGGGCCAGCCGACGATGGAGAAGTATTCGTCGCGGGACAACCTGTCAAGATTGCAAGCCCACAGGTCGCGGCTCGCCTGGGCATCGAAACGGTCTACCAGGACCTTGCGCTGTGCGATAACCTGGATGTTGTATCCAATTTGTTTCTTGGCCGAGAACAACACACCCCATACGAGATTTTATCTGAAATCGCGATGGAGCGACAGGGATTGAACGTCTTACGAACTCTTGACGTAAAGCTTCCCTCGATACGCGCCACTGTCGCGGCACTCTCTGGTGGTCAACGTCAGTCTATTGCGGTCGCAAAAACTATTCTCCGTAATGCAAAGCTTATTCTACTCGACGAGCCGACAGCCGCACTCGGTGTTGCCCAGACAAAACAGGTTCTCAATCTTATTTTGCGTCTGCGTGAACAAGGTCTCGCTGTTGTAGTAATTTCTCACAACTTAGCAGATGTGTTCGAGGTCGTTGACCGTGTGATTGTGATGCGACTGGGGCGACGGGTCGCTACATTCGATGTAAAAACAACAACGCCAGAGCGAGTTGTGGCAGCCATCACCGGAGCGGAATTTGGTGAGATGCTGCAGACAAACACCGCAACCAATGGCAATGAAGGAGGAAAATAAGCTATGAGTGAGCTTGTTGATAAAAATCCGAGTCCCAGTAGCACAAACGTAGCAGCTTCAACCGTTGAGGCTCCTTCGTACACACAAAAACGGTCGTTCGGACAACTATTACGAGGCGACCTCGGTGCTATTCCTGTCCTACTTACATTCATTGCTATAGCAGTCTATTTTCAATTGACTACTGGTGGTCTCTTTCTCACGCCAAGCAATCTCTCCGATCTGCTGTTAGAGATCATTTCTATCGGTGTAGATGCGCTCGCCGTTGTCTTCGTGCTGCTGCTTGGTGAAATTGATCTTTCTGTGGCGGTCGTGAGTACCTTTTGCGCGGTCATTATGGGCGTGCTTTCAGAGCGACTTCACATTCCGGCGGCAGGTGCTATCGCTGTTGGAATCCTGGCTGGTGGACTTGTGGGAGCAATCAATGGTTTTTTCATCGCGGTGCTGCGTATCCCTTCATTCATCGTCACACTAGCAGCGTCTATCGCCTATTCAGGACTACTACTGACCTTTCTTAGTGGACAGGCCACACTGATCATCAGTAACCCATTCATTATTTCTATCGCCGGTGGTTTCTTACCTGATTACTTAGGGATTGGTCTTCCCACATTAATGGTAATACTATACGCTGTGGCCGTCATCTGGGAGCAGGTACAACGTAGGCGTGCGGGCTTGCGAGCAAAAACACTGGTGCAACTGATCATACAAATTAGTATTGTCTTGGTAGTGGTTGAAGGGGTTATAGCAGTACTGGAGAATACGCCATCTCCGATTCCTGGCAACTATCTAGGTGTACCTAATGCTGCCGCAATCCTCTTTGCTTTAATCTTATTCTTCTGGATTGTGCTGACGAAAACACGGTTTGGACGCCACATCTATGCAGTCGGTGGCAACGCAGAGGCGGCACGGCGAGCGGGTATCAACGTCGTATTCATTCGTATGGCAGTGTTCATCCTGTGTTCTGCGCTGGCAGCCGTTGGTGGTATTCTCGCAGCTTCATATGCAGACTCGGTAGCCAGTGCGGTTAGCTCGACGCTTCTGCTTGATGCAATTGCCGCCGCCGTTATCGGTGGTGTCAGTCTCTTCGGCGGTAGGGGGTCGGTCTGGGCGGTTGTGCTGGGTACGCTGATCATCGGTAGCCTCGATAACGGCCTTGCGCTACGCAGTCAAGGGCAGGACGTGCGACAGATCGTCGAAGGTGCGGTCCTCTTGCTTGCCGTTACCGTCGATGCGGTTATTCGTCGCATTCAAGCCGCCAGTAAGAGCGGTCGTTAATTTTTTTAATGAAGAGTTGTATTTGTGCGACCGAGCATGCTCGGTCGCACAAATACAACTCTTCATTATTGCGTACCATGCTCTTGTTGGCAGCTTTGTAGTTGGTCCGCGGCTTGTCTGAGGGCAAGGCGTGCGACAAACAACTTTGCACTTATCTCTTCGCGTCGTTTCAAAGCATCGGGATCATTGGGCATGAGCCGCAATAAAGCAGTGAAATAGTAGTTTGCAACCTCGCGCCTCACATTCCATTGTTGCAACAATGCATCACAAAGATTTGGGCTTTGCTCTCGCATATACATCCCCTTTTTTAGTTTAGCACCAACTCGCTACAACGGACTTTATATTCTATCACTTAGCGGGAATAGAATATCTTATCCCTATGTTGTATATGGTATGACATCACACCGCATTGCATCGCTTCTGTGAGAAATGGTTTCTACGAGCGTCAAGAGGAATGTCAGTATAACACAGGAGCGATAAAAACATATGAGACTTTACGTCGGGGGACTCCCCTACCAAACAACAGAACAAGATTTGATCAGCCTTTTTGAGCAGGCTGGTAGCGTTGCCAATGCAGCCGTCATCACGGATCGTGAGACCGGACGCAGCAAAGGCTTCGGCTTTGTCGAAATGACCTCAGACGAGGATGCACAACGCGCTATCCAACATTTGAATGGCACGACATTGGGCAACCGCACCATTACAGTCAACGAGGCGCGTGAGCGTCCCGCAGGTGGTTCACAGGGCAGAGATCGACGGTCAAACTACAACAACGACCGCTACTAAATCTCGCAAGTTCTACGAGGCGGCTATCTCTTTATTGAGGTGGCCGCTTTTCTGTTGCCTATTTCAAAGCTGTAGGGTGCAGGGAGAGTCAAGTAGAGAAATTCCAACTGGCGACCACAAGGGGTCGCCCCTACTATACGCGTTACACGCCTTATTTGAACAGTGTTGAACACAAGATATGCATCTAGCTAATGTTAGCTGTAAGAAGTCGCTCTACGATGATTACATCTCGCCAAGTACCGTCAAGTTTTGCATGCTTATAATATGTACCTACCTCACGAAAACCGAGTGCTTGTATAAGGGTTCGACTTGCTGTGTTGTCAACAAAAACACGCGAGACCAACTTCCAAAATCCTGCTTGCTCAGCCGCTTGGATAAGAGCTTCTAATGCTACACGACCAGCCCCGTGACGACGCATGTTCCGCATGACGTAGACCGAACATTCAGCAATGCCAGCGTAACACTCGCGGTTGTGATAAGAGGATGTGGAGGCGAAAGCAATGACCCCTTGCTCGTTTTCAACAACAATGAGAGGATGAATGTTGTCAAGCCATGTTTGTACCTCTCGTGGAGAACGTAAATGGGTTTCAAAGGTTGCAACACGGTCTTCTATTCCTTGATTATAGATACGAGCAATCACATCAATATCAGCAAGAGTTGCGATGCGAGCTTTCATGTTACTCTCCTCGGTTTTCAGGTATTATCCGCCGGATCCGCTGGCTCTTTATCGTCATCGGTGGGTTTGGTGGAGATCGCTTGCCAGGGAATACGCGTAGAAGACTTGATATCATGTAAGTGCATAGAATCATTATATTTCTCTAAGAACCATGTCGGTGGAATGCCCACGTCCTCAAGTATATCTCTACGCCAGTAGGTAATTGAGGTATTTTTCGTGCCTCCCATCAATACGCGCGGAAATTGTAGAGTGCTAAGGCCAAAGAAAAGCTGAAATGATCCCTCGATGATACCACCATGACACACAATCCCAATCGTCTTGCCCTCGTACTTGCTAGTGATGTTGTTCAGTGCAGTACCTATACGCAGGTGGAACTCCGCCCACGTTTCGGCGGTAGGATTGATACGAATAAAGGGCCATTCGCTCATAGGAGCTTTCCTGAAGATTGCTTGCCGCTCGTCTGAGGTCATGCCTTGATAGTCTCCATCACGCCACTCTTCGATCTCCTCGTCAAAGGTGATTGGTACTCCGAGAGCAGGGGCGATAATTTCGGCTGTCTGTCGGGCACGCTTCAAGGTGCTACTAATAAGTACGTCAGCATGAATTTCATGTGTTGCGGCTAAACGGTCGCGCAATCGTTCAGCCTGCATGATGCCGAGCAGCGAGAGGCCAGTATCTGCTAGCGAGCGTTCGACAGAGCTTATTGCTTGACCATGACGTATGAGGTACAAATGGGTCGCCATGTGAATGTTGTCCTTTCGAGAGCCAAAAATATATTGGGCCATAAAAACATTTTTATTGAGTGTAGCACATCGCTTTGTATCATGACGAGATAACATATACTAGAGAGTAACAGCTATTTCAAAGGATTGGTGGATAACGTTTATGTTGTATCGTGTCTTCAAAAAACTCGTTGGTGTCTTCTTCAACATGTTGAACATTCTACTCAACGGCAACTTACCTCCATTTGGAACGGTGTGCATCATTGTGGAGCAAGATGGGCAATACCTTGTCATAGAGCGACCAGAAGGCCACATTGTTTTTCCTGGGGGCTTCATGCGCTGGAACGAGCTTTCGGAGCAGACGGCGCAGCGCGAGGGCAAGGAAGAGACAGGACTAGATCTGAATATTGGTGAGATTCTTGTTAGCTATACCGCAACCGCAATAAATTTTACCACGATGAGTACGATAACGATAGTGCATCGTGGCGAGGTTATTGGTGGTGAGCTGCGTAGTAGCATAGAGGGTCGCCCATACTGGGTCGATAGAGCTACGCTTCCTGGTATAGTAGCAAAGCACTACCAACCAATCATTAAGGACTTCTTACAGTTTGATGACCAACAATAGATAGCTACCCAACGCCATTCCGCCCTCTTTGTTTTACAATAAGCATGATAGCTAAAAGAACTCGTCTAATAGCTGATAAAATGCTAGCTTGTTGGAGTCTATAACTTCCAGACCATACACTTCCCACAGAAGCGGCACCCATTCAGGGCCGAAGTTACGCGCAAGACTGCGTGCGGCTAATGCAAGGTCTTGATAGCGGTCGGCTATGCCAGCACGTCCCAGGTCAATAAAGCCACTAAGTTGCAAGTGTGCAGGGTCAATCAAAACGTTGGGTAGACAGAAGTCACCGTGTGTAAAGACAATATCCTCTGTCGCGGGTCGGCTCTCAAAAAGCTGTTTAAGCAATTCGTTGGCGTGCATACCCTTACGCTCATCGTCGAAGTCTGCTTCATCTATCAGTCCAGCGCATGTACGCTGCTCTGCTAATGCGAATTTAGGCACAAGTCGTGCACTAAAAGGACAGTTAGTAATATCAACGTTGTGAATGAGGCGTAGGCCCTCGGCTAACAATTGCACAATAGCAGAGACGTTTTGAGTAAAATGTTTGTCAAAGGACATGAGACCTGGTATTTCTGAGAGTAGCAGGTAGGTATGCTCGTCCTCATGAGAGAAAGCAAGCACGGTCGGTACAGGAAGACGACCTCGCAACCAGACAAGCCGTTGGTGTTCGGCGATGAGTTCTTGTTCGAGTGGATGCGTTGCCACTTTAAGGTAGTAGGTATGACCCTGCGGATGGACGATATGAAAAACCTGATCGCCAGAGCAACCAATAGTGATCTCTTGCCATGTTGCGCCCATGCAAAGACGTTGAATGTCAGCAGGTAGATCACGAACGTTTATCATTATATCCTCACAGAGAAAACTTACTGAAGAAATCCCAGATAACTACGTTGGCGTTGATGACGTGGGTAGTGCCTGGGCTACCGGGCCATGTGTGCTTGCCGTCGCTGATGCGGTAGTGGCGAACGATGGTATTGTCAGCGCACTTTGTCCATTGAATACCTGTCACATCACCCTGTTGAAAGAAGGTGGTAGGATTGCCAGTACACTGATCGCGGCCAATCCAGCCATTGAGGTAGTCTTGCACGCCACCCATACGTGTATAGACGTTTCCAGCATAGGGGGCGAGGTCGTCAGCAGCACCATGAATTTCCATGATTGATAGATGGCGCGTGGAGTGGCAGCCTTCTGGGATGGGATAGTACGCGCCGGAGACGGTGGCGACTGCGGCAAGTTTATCACTAAGAGTGCAGGCAAGACGATAGGCCATGCCACCACCGAGCGAGAAGCCTGTGATGTAGACGCGCTGCGTATCTACACAGTACGCTTGCTCTATAGAGTTTAACATATCTTTTGTGAATTGTACATCGTCGGCGTCACCCGTTGGACCATAGGCACCGACACCAGCATTCCATGAAGGTGGTGTGTCAACGCCCTGTGGATACACGAGGACAAAGCCAGCTTTATCGGCCTCTTTGTCCATACCTGTCGTCCACTCCATGACTTGTGAGGTCCAACTATAGCCGTGATACACAATGACGAGCGGTTGTGGCTGCTTACCATAAGATGTTGCTAGATGCATAAGATAAGTACGTTTCAAGCCACCAGAGGTAATGGTTTCAGTAGTATCGCCAGGAGCATGCTTTGGTGTTTTACAGAGAACGGGCGGTTGTGTTGGTGAACTTGCTGCAACGGGAACATGTAGAGCCTTACCTATTGTTGTATTATGGTAGGAGGCGTAGACATAAAAAACAACACTGACAAGCAAAAGCAAGGCGAGAATCATGCTGCCCAGACCAACGAGACGGCGTGGATTACCTTGACGATTGTCACTATGGCTGTCTTGACGCATTGCGCTGACTCTTCCCTACTACACTAACGGTATATGTTTTAAGACAGGTCGTAGTATAGCATTGTAGCGCAGAGTGTTGCAACCAGAACAAACCAATGTCCCATCTCCGCTAGTATTACCATAAAAAACAACGTCTCCGTAAATAGTGGGTTGTCTCATCGTAGTAATATATATCACAGTAAAACGAAACAAGAATACGCGTGTAAAGGAGCAAAATTTACAATGCAACAAGAGACTATTAAAACAACACAATTGGCAGACTTCGCGGCTGGCTGCTTCTGGGGTGTAGAAGCCGAATTCCGTCAAATAAAGGGCGTCATTTCGACAAAGGTTGGCTATGAAGGCGGCAATTATCAGAACCCAACGTACCATGATGTTTGCACAGGTCGCACCGGACACGCTGAGACCTTACAGGTTGAGTTCGATCCAGCGCGTGTCTCTTACGAAACCTTGTTGAATGTGTTCTGGGAGAATCACAATCCCACAACGCTGAACCGCCAGGGACCTGATATCGGCACCCAGTATCGCTCGGTCATCTTCTACCACTCACCGGAGCAGAAGGCTGTGGCACTTGCGTCCAAGGAGCGTCTGCAAAGCTCAGGCAAGTACAAGAAGCCGATTGTGACGGAGATTGTGCCTGCACAGACTTTTTATACGGCAGAAGATTATCACCAGCAGTACCTGGAGAAGCGTGGTCTGTCGCATTGTAACATCTAGGGTGGGGCGAAAGTATGTAGAGGTCTTATTCTATAACATCCTCGTACCCATTGACCATTTCCCCGACAATGGGTACATTCCCCAATTCCTGCCAAATGGTCGGATTGCCAACAGGGTGTTATAGAATAAGACCCCTACAATTGCTCAATTCCTGCAACGTTTTCGATATTGTACCGTCTGTAAGAATCCGATGAAGATTATCAAATTCCTACAGACGCATATCTTTTTGCAGTGGTGTGTGAAAATGCAACCGACCGAACTCATACAAGTTGACCGATACACGCCAGAACCAGCGATCATCGAGCGAGCGGCGGCGTTGCTGCGATCTGGTCAGGTGGTGGTGTTCCCAACCGAGACGGTGTATGGGCTTGGTGGCGATGCGATGCAGACACGGGCGTTGGAGCGTATTTTCGTGGCTAAGGAGCGTCCCTATAGCGATCCTCTTATTGTTCACATTGCTGATGAAGAGGCTCTTGAGCTGCTCACAACATCTATTTCAGAGCAGACAAGAAGGCTTGTACAAGCCTTTTGGCCCGGTCCACTTACCGTAATACTGCCAGCAAGTTTTCATGTTCCAATGCTTATCACGGCTGGATTTTCCACAGTGGCTATACGAATGCCACGTCATGCTGTTGCATTGGCCCTGATTCGTGCGCTCGGTTTCCCTATCGCGGCACCCAGCGCGAACCGCTTCATGCATGTCAGTCCGACGACAGCGCAACATGCGATGGCGGATTTGCATGGGCGTGTGCCGCTCATTCTCGATAGCGGCCCATGCGAAGTGGGCGTGGAGTCAACGGTGCTTGATCTCACGTCGGCGGTGCCAACAATTTTACGCCCAGGTGGTATAAGTTTAGAGGCGTTGCAGCGTGTCTTACCAGAGGTGATATATCGTAAGCCGACAGCGAACAAAGAGGCACAGGAGCATGAAGCACAGATTGCACCTGGGCAGTTGCTTACTCACTACGCGCCCAGTGTGCCAACATTTCTTTTTGAGGGACCAATCGAGGCGATCAAGCGGGCAATGCTGGCAGAAATACAACAACGAGAGGCACAGGGGGAGCGAGTCGGCGTGCTTATTGCCGATGAGGATGTTACCATGTTCGTGAACAGTGGTGCCTCTATTTATGCATTGGGTGGTGAACACGCGCTTGAGCAGGTAGCATCAAGGTTATATGCTGGTTTACGCACACTTGAAGCGGCGGAGGTGCAGATTATTCTCTGTCGTAGCTTTCCAGAGCAGGGGCTTGGTTTAGCGATTCGGGATAGGTTGCGTAAAGCGGCTGGTGGTAAGATTATTTATGCCAACGATGATGGCTTGTCGTAGGCACCGAGTTATCGTGTATCTTTTTGCTGTAGGTGGTGGATTTTGAGCGCGATTTGTAGCGAGAGGCGTAGTTCGGCGTCTTCGAGGGAACGACCGAGGATTTCCTCGATACGTTCAAGGCGATAGATGAGCGAGTTACGATGGAAGTGCATGGTACGTGCGGTTTGACTGAGATTGCCATTGTACTGAAAGTAGCATTCTAGCGTCTTTACATAGGTGCCATCATGATGCGCGTCGTATGCTAAGAGAGGGCCGAGCAGTTCCTGATAGAAGCTGGTGAGTTCGCTCTGCCCATCCAGGTAGAAGAGTAGGCGGTAAATGCCAAGCTGGGCGAACGAGTGAATTTTGCCCTCACCGAAGAGACGACTACCAATTTCGACGGCACGTTGTGCTTCACGAAACGATTGTGGAATGCCCTGCACGTTTTCCGCGACGCGTCCAATACCGCAAGAGAATGTTGTCAAGGAAAGATTGCTTCGGCCCTGTTGCAGGCGCGTATATAAGCGTTCCAAGCGCAAGACAAGTGCCGACTCTATATCCTGTTTATCTTGTTGAGCTTCGATTTCAAGTGAAGCTACAGGAATGATACCGGTGATGCGGAGTACATCGTTCAACAGCCAGCAAGTAGGCCAAACGCGCACCATTTCTTCGCGAATACGCCTTGCCCATTGTACGAGTGCTATGTCTTGCCCTTCCACTTGCGGAGATGCTTCAAAAATAACAACGATCTGGGGTCCGGTCAAATCATAGCCCAGATGCTGTACACGTGCCAATATCTCTTCAGGTTGCTGATACTGGCCTTGCAACACGTTCATGAAGGCTTCGACATGGTAACGATTCTCGACCTCGCTACGTTCGCGTGCCCTGGCAAATTCTATAGCAAAAATAGGAGTTGCATGGCTCAAGACAAGACGTTCCGAGTAATCGAAGGTGCTTTCGTCGCCAATAAGCGAGAGATAGCCAACAATTTCATGTCGAATAAGAATTGGCTCTACCACGCGTGTCAACTCGCGACTACGAAGAAATTCATCGGTGAGTGAGTCAGGGAAATGGAGCATTTTCGTTGTAGAGGGAGCGGATTGGAAAAGAATGTGGTGCGCTGCATCCTGCATCACCACCCATTTGCCGCGATTGACGGCAAGGTATTCACAGATACCAGCCATGCCGATACCTTGAATACTTAATTGCATGAGTTGCTGTGAAATCTCTGTTGCGTTGCGCTCGATCTCATCACGAAAGCTGACGACGAAAGCGATAACTTCACGCGTGATTTCTTCAATGGGTGCCAGAGCAGGTAGTAAAAGCAGGGGAAGATGCAGGTTGTTGGCTAGTTTTATCGCCTCCTGATCTAGTGCAGCGAGTGATTGCGCGGCGATAGCGACGGCAGCGACACCTTCTTTGTGCAGACTTTCCAGCAGGTGTGGCAGTGTTTCATTAAGGCGACGTAACTTTGTGAGTGTGAGTAGGGCCAGTTCACCCCCTTGTATGCTATCGAAGGCAGGAAGACGCGCTCGCATACTACACGACCATGTTACCCGACGTTCCAATCCTTCCGCACCAGCCACTAACAGTGCATCGTGTGAAGCAAGTAACGTCAAAACGCTACGTACAGAAGCGGATGATATAGAAGGTGAACTAGTCATTTTTTAGCCACTTACTATTCAGACCGCCAGTACACTGCACTACGTGCAGCAGGCAAGTACTGGCAGTCTGTAAAGAATGGATTGCGTGTTTTTTGGAAGCACACTTTTCCGTTCTATCGGGAACGTACAGGTGCTTGTGATGATACAGTAGCAGAAGTCGCGCTACCTGTTTTCTGTGCCTGACGCTGCTTTTCTTTGAATTTCTTTTCGCCTTTGAGATGCTTGTGCCATGCTACGCGTTTTGTCTTGTTCATGTGTGTTAGCCTTTCATTTGCCTTTTGTATTGTTGTGTATTATTCTTCGGGTTCGTTGGTGTTCTCGAAATCGACCTCGGTCATATCGTCAGACTCGTCGCCGCCATCAAAGTATTCATCGTCGTTGCCCAACTCGTCGTCGTCTTCGCCACGATCTTGACGAAGCATGCTGTCCTTGGTGTATGCGCGGATGGTATCGCCACTCCCTTGAGCGGGGAAGCTGACCTTACCAAACATGCTGGGATGCTGGTACTCTTCACGCATAATGAGTCGAACCTGCTCATTGTCCTTCGCAAGAATGGCTGCTGCGTAGCGGTTGCCACCCTCCATGAAGTTGATCAGGCGGTTCGCAAGACGTGGCTCAACCTGACCAATATCTTCACCAGCAGCATTACGCACCAATAAGGTGCGGCCTATTTGCTGTAACTGCACACGGTCTCCGACACCTACCGTAGCAAGTATAGCAGGGATAGCAAGGTTGATGAGATCGGTGACGCCCGTTTTGCCAGTTTCCTCTATGAAGAGTCGCGGATCAATACGTTCTGCGACCATGTGGGTAGGTGTGGGAGCTTCCTGGATCAGAGAGAGGCGATCAAGGTTTTTCTGGGCAATAATATTCTTTGGATTGTATTTCAACGTCAAGGAATACGCATGTCTCGCCTCTGCGTATTGGCCCAGTTCGCTATGTGCCTTGCCGAGACGGTTCAAAGCGTCTTGCTCATAGGGAAACATGCTCAGGATATTTTTGTTAGTGACAGCGGCCTCTTCCCATAGACCTTCCTGAGCCTGTTTTACGGCAAGGTCGGTCCATTGTTTTTTGGTTCGTGTCTTTTCTTCAGCAGACTGCGTCATTCAACGCCCTCCATTTTTGTAGAATATTGAAATTCCTGCGTGGCATCTGTAGTTTGCCTATTATACAGCAACAATGCAACCTTGCAATGACCAGGGTGTCACACGCTCGACACGAACGTTGACGAGACTTCCTGGTTGAATATCTTGTATATTCTGCGATGCTGTTGCTTCGGGTTGCGGAAAGAAGACAAGTTTGTTGGAGCGATTGCGACCTCGCCAGCGTTTGAGTCCGTGTGCGTCGTTCTCTTCCTCAACAAGGACCTCCTCGATATTGTCGAGATACTGCTGGTTGATCTCAAGCGCGATTCTTGTTTGCAGTTCTTCTACCGCCTGCAAACGCCGTTTTTTCTCTACCAATGGCACATCGTCTTCCCAGCGTGCCGCCACTGTGCCGGGGCGCACAGAATATGCGGCAACATGGACAACATCGAAACGCACTTTAGCAAGCAAGTCAAGTGTATGCTGAAACTCTTCCTCGGTCTCACCACAAAAGCCAACGATGACATCGGTCGATAGAGTGATCGCGGGCCAGAGTTCACGGACCCGATTCACGCGCTCACAATATTCGTCTAAGGTATAACCACGTTTCATGCGCTTCAACATTTCGTCGTCGCCCGATTGTACAGGAATGTTGAGGTGTTCACATACTTTAGGTAAGTGTGCCATACGCTCGATCATGCTATCAGTCATGTAACGTGGGTATGAGGTCATGAAACGGATACGCTCTAATCCGTTGATTTCGCTCAAATCGGTCATCAAGTCGGCAAGGTCAGGCTTGTCATGTAGGTCGAGGCCATAGGATTCGACGGTTTGCCCAAGCAAGGTTACTTCTCTGGCACCCTTTTTGACGAGGGAACGTGCCTCGATAATGAGTTCGTCAAGTGGGCGACTGCGCTCACGGCCTCGACGATAGGGCACGATACAATAGGTACAAACCTTGTTACAGCCAAGCACAATAGGCAGCCATGCAGTAGGGTTTGTCTGTGCCTGTTCGATTTTGGTTGGGTAGTGCGCGACACGCTCCCCTGGTTTGGGCGTGATTGCCATTGGCAGGACACCACGTTTACCTGCTCGCTCGATAGAGGTGGCATAGGTGGGCATGGCAAAATCTGCTGAAAGGGGTGTATCGGCATTATCAGAAACGTATTCGACATCGAGGCAACCAGCACCGGAGATAGGTGTCCAACGCTCTTCAAGGAAACGCGGGAGGATATCGGCTTGCTCGACCTTCATGAAGAGGTCGATGTGCGGGTAGCGTTTGCTGAGTTCGTCGATGGTTTTCTGGTTGCCGATCATACAGCCCATGAGTGTTACCAGCAGGTCGTCGCGCTCTGCTTTGACACGTCTAAGTTTGGCGAGCAGATTGTGGGCTTTTTCTTCAGGAGCCTGACGAACGCTACAGGTATTGAGGACCACGAGGTTTGCCTGCTCCATACTCGCTTCTTCCCAGCCGAGGTCGTCGAGCAGAGTTTGGACGCGTTGCGAGTCGGCCTGATTCATCTGACAGCCAACGGTCCAGATATGATATTTGCCGCGTGCGATAGGTGTTGTCGTGGTCATGCGTAAGCCCCTCTTATGAGTCTGTGTTATGGCTATAGGATAGATTATTGCTACCGTCTCTAAGTTGGCTATTATAACATCAAGTGGGGAGGTTGTCACGCTATTTTTTTAGCGGAGGGGGATGAGCCGCTGAATTTAGGCTGTGGGTCTCTGATCCGTTCCGACGCTTCGTCGCACCTCTAGCGAGCGGAGTATCGCATCACGGCTCAAAACACCAACAAGACGGCTGCCAATTCGCAATGACCCTTGCATTTGATAGCTCCTTTAGCAGTGATAGTAAGCCATTCCATGCCGATTGCTATCACTCATTACAACACGAAGTGCAAGGACAATATGTTGCAATTTATGGAGTGTCACAATGCGTAAGATTATTCTAAGATAAAATAGGTTAAGAGTGGCGGGGATGTTCCACTCATCTTTATTCGCTTAAAGTGTTATGCTAACGGAATGTTTACTTGGATGCGAGGATATCGACCATTTCGATGTTTGGTTGCTGTGAGAATAGTTCTGCGGCATTCGCCATGAGTGCTTCAGCGACACGACCGGAGAGGTGTGCCTGACGCCCAGCGTCGTCGGGAAAGGTGTCGAAGATGCCATAGGTCGAAGGTCCGAGACGGATACCGTACCATGTGGTCGTGGCTGGCTCTTGCTGCACTAGCGGTAAGCCATCGTTGAGGAACTTCTCTACTGCGGCCTCTTTACCGGGTTTGGCCTCTAGTCGAACGAGGAGTGCTTTAGTAACCATAGGATGTCTTCCTTTCGCTATTCAAAAGTGTACATTATGTACAAATGCATGATAGCACTGGTATGGTGAAAGTACAAACACAGCAAATCATGGGAAGACAAAACAACTGCTGCAGCAGTTGTTTTGTCTTCCCATGATTTTTATTTTTTGCGACGGTCTTCGACGCGGGCACTAGCGGTTTTTGATTCGCCGCCACTAGCGCGAGGAAGGCTATCGGTTGGGACAAGCTCTACTTTTGGTGAGTTGCCTGTGATGGTTTTGACGGCTTCAGCCATCTGGCGACCGAGGACATGTGTACGTTCGGGGTTGCTCAGGAGGTCGGCGTCTTTGACTTCGACTTTGAGGTCGAAGGTGTCGAGATCGTTGCGCTTATCGACGATGATGCGGAAGTTCGCGCCAGTTTCTGGGAACTTGACGAGAGCGGCTTCGACCTGACTGGGGAAGACGATGAGGCCACGAATAGAAACGGCGTCATCGCTACGACCTTTGATTGAGCCAATTTTTGGGTGCGTGCGACCACAGGCGCAACGCTCTTCCCACCATGTACGCGAGAGGTCGCGGCTGCGATAGCGAATCATGGCGGTGCCCTCGGCTGAGAGCCACGTCCAGGCAAGTTCACCCTCTTTGCCATCCTCGACGGGTTCGCCTGTTTCAGGGTCGATGCATTCGACAAGGAAGGCATCGGCCCACGCATGCATGCCGTCACGGACTTCACATTCGCAGGTCATGCCGGGTCCAAGAAATTCGGTCATGCCAAACTCATCGTAGGCAGTGATGTTGAAGAGTTCTTCGAGCTTCAGACGCGTTTCCCACGGCCAGGGTTCGGCTCCGAACAGGCCAATTTTGAGCTTCGTGTCTTTGAAGTTGACGCCACGCTCACGCGCCTTGTTGCCGACGTAGAGGCCAACGGAGGGTGTCATGCAGAAGGCGTTGACGCCGAAGTCGAGAATGAAGTCGAGCATGCGGTCATATTGGCGAGCATCGGACCCCATGGGGATCGCCATTACGTCCATTGCCATCGCGCCATAGTGAAAGCCAAAACCGCCCGTTGCCATGCCATAGCCGTAGCAGTTCATCAGGACATCGCCGGGGCGCATACCTGTCATCCAGAGTTCGCGTGCGTTGAGATTGGCCCAGTAGTCGATGTCTTTTTTTGTGGCGAATACAGGTACACTTTTGCCCGTTGTGCCACTGGTAGCGTGAATTTGTAAGGCACCACCAGGACCACCAGGGGGGACAAGTGCCATACCGTAGGGGTAAGCTTCGCGGACTGTTTTCTTCTCAAGAAACGGTAACTTGCGGATATCCGCAAGTGATTTGATGTCGGACGGCTTTACATTGGCTTCCATATAGAGCTTACGATAGAAGGGGTTTTGATGATAGACACGCTCGACAATTGATTGTAGTTTTTGCAATTGTAGTGTTTGTAGTTTGCTTTTAGAAAGGGTCTCTATCTCTTCGTTAAAAAACTTACGATAACTCATGCGGGTAAATAGTTCCTCCAAATTTTTCCTATCATTGATGTACAACGAATGTGATGTCTAATTTGGCACAGCGAGAAAAATGAGATTGGGACGTGGTATGCTGAAAACATAACAAAAACAAGGAGTATTTTCAAGATATGGCACAAAAATTCGGCGCGGTACAGGGAGTTATCTGGGACCTGGACGGTGTGGTTATTGATAGTGAGGAGGATCATAAGAAGGCATGGCAGCGTCTGGCACGCGAGACGGGCAAAGAGTTTAGCGATGAGCAGTTTGCGGTAACGTTTGGGCGGCGCAACGATACAATCATTCCGGTTGTGTGGGGGCAGGTGTCGGCGGAGGAGTTACAGGAGCTGGCGGACCGTAAGGAGGGCTATTATCGCGATTATGTGCGGAAGACAGCGGCGTTTTTGCCGGGAGCGCAGGAGTTGATGAGTGCGCTACACGATGCGGGCTATCCGCAGGCGTTGGGGTCGTCGGCACCGATTGCAAATATCGAGCTGGTGAAAGAGGTACTGGGGCTGGGTCGCTATATTGATGCGTTTGTTTCGGGTGAGACGGTGCCAAATGGGAAGCCTGCACCGGATATTTTTTTGAAGGCGGCGCATGAGATAGGGATAGAAGCCCGGCATTGTCTGGTGATAGAGGACGCGGTAGCTGGTATAGCAGCGGCGCGGGCGGGTGGGATGTACAGTATCGCAGTTGGCTATGGACGTGAGTTGCCAGGGTTGCAGGTGGCGACGCTGATGGTGAGGGACTTAACAGAGGTCAATGTGGGACGGATTCAGCGGATTGCTTGACAAGCGCGGGGATGAATGGGAAAATGAGCGAACCAGGGAGGTGTAGGGACTCCGGTGGGTCTCACCGTCTTCAAAACGGCTGGGGGGTCGCTCTGCGCGGTCCCCGGTGGGTTCGACTCCCATACGCCTCTGTTTTGGATGTTGTGCCGTCCGCCTGTGCCGTCCGCCATAACTTTAGAAAAACCAAAAATTCCGCAGTAAATTTGGAAAAAAGCCTTAAAGATTTTTTAAACGTCCGCTCCAATTTTAGAATAAGCTTGTGCGTCATCTGCTATAATTTGGAAAGTCCCAAAGTTCATGCTAATCTTAGATTTATTCTCCCTTCATCGGATCGTTTCCTCGTTTAGTAGATACTTTTCTTAAGAATACCCGTTAGACTTCAGCCATTTCGTTAGCAGTACGCTGCACCTGAATAGCGGTCTCGACGAGGGTATTGACGGTGGGATAGTGTGAACACATGTTAGAAAGATGCACGATATTTTCTATTGCTTTTTTAGATATCCTTCTATTCTGGTCCCGTAATTGCTGCAAAGCGTTGATGACTTGCCTGGTTAGTTCTTCCTCTCGAAATCGGAAGCGTCGTTCCTGGCGTTGTTGCCTGTCCTCATCGGCAGCTTGTGTCATTAAGGTCCTCACCTCCGAATAACGAAGGAGCGCAGCGCGGTCTACACCTATTATATCACTTATCCTTGCTTTCGTAATTGGTTGTCCGCTAACCTTACATACATGTATAGCGTCCTTCACCAGGTTGAGCAGTTCCTCTTCCCGCTCCGATCTTGGCTTTCGCTTTTGGTACCCCTGCTGTTCTAGGAGAACTACTGCCTGCGGATACTGCTTCAACACCTCTAAAGAGATTTTCACCTTACGAGCGACCTTGTCCAGGGTGATGTGCTCCCCATGATCAGACAGATTGCTTATGGCTTCCTTCACCCGCTGCACGAGTTCTTCTTCCACCAGTTGCTCACGTCGCCGTTCATAGACATCATGACGTGTAATCCTTTGCTCGAGTAACGCATTGACACGCGGATACCCCCTTAGGGCTTGGCGACTTTTCCCTACCATTTTACAAAGTTCGCATTGTTTGAAGGGCTTACCCAGTGCATCCAACGCTGCGATAGCAGCCTCCATCCTGCGAAGCAGTTGCTCCTCACGAAGAGCAAACTGCTGCAGGTGATAGAGATGGTATGATTGCAAATGCTCATCCACAAGCATTCTCACTTTGGGATAGGTCTGCAATGTTCGAGCAGTTATCCCTCCCATTTCGCGCGCGACTGCCTTGTAATTGACACTCAAGCCACGTTCGCGCAGCAACTGGATAACGCACTGTACACCAGAAAGTACTTCCTCTTCGCTCCGCCTAGCCTGGCCTCCACGAGAACGCGCTGGGCTCTTCCGCTGTTCAATGAGAGCGCTGACGCGCGGATGGCTTCTTAATGTCTTAAGGTTCACCTCTAGCAATCTTCCCACCGTGTAGTAGGTCACAGGTTTTCCAGCAGTTTCCAATTGGCTTAATGCCTCTTCGACACGAGGGATGAGAACCTCCTCCCGTAGCTCACGTTCTCTCACAATACTATGAAATTGTGAATCAAGATGTAGCTCAACGAACGCCCTCACTTGGGCGTAGGGCAACCAAGTAGAAGGACGGATGCCGATTTTTTGACCGATAGCTTTATACGTAACGGGTTGCCCATGTTCTTCCAGGTCTATTACACTGGCACGCACCTCTTCAAGAAGTGCCTGTTCGCATTCTTCGGCATGGTTACGTTGTTGAAGAGCATAGTCAACGAACTGTCCTACAAGCTTTTTGACTCGAGGATAAAGAACAATGGTGGGCGATGCTATACCGATGAGGGAGCTTACTGTCTGGTGCGTAATCGGCTTTCCAGCCTGAGCGAGTTCTTGTATAGCTTGCTGAGCCTTCTTCAAAAGGTACTCCTCATATTGAGAATCTTGTGCATGAGGAGATTTTTTGTGATACAAGACCCCTCCTAAAAACGTTTTTACTCGATCATATTTATAGAGTCCCTTTTTAGAGAAGCCCGTCGCAGCACAGACCGCCTTTATGGTGAGGTGCTGACCAGAAATCTCAAGTTGGCTGGCAGCCATTTGAACTCGTTCCATTACCTCATCTTCTGACGTGAGGAAAAACTTTCCAGGCATGGTCTTTATCCCAATATCTTCCTCCTTTCTTTGAAGCGCATTCATGAAGATTTGGCTCAAATGGACCCCAAAATAGTTGGCGTACTCAAAATACCAACGCAATGTCGTTCCTCTACGGCCACTTGTACCCAATTCAATAGCCTCCAAGTTTTGCTTTGGTAATTCTGCTTTGGCACTGATATCTACTCGTTTCAATTGCTTGTTATATCGAAGCAGCATGAACTCCTTACCCAGTTTTTCTTGCAGGGTTGATTCTGTGGTCTCCCATGCATACGGATAAAGGAGAAATTTGGTTTCCCAGGATGCAGCAGTTACCCTATGCAACTCCTCCGCGGGTAGCTCTAAGGAAATACATTCCCGCAGGTCTCCTCCACATGTAGGGCAGACGCCCATTCGAAATGGAGTTGGGAAAATAGGAATCGGACAGTTGCAGTGCCCACAGCGTTCCAGTAGACGACAGGCATGTTTGGGACATCCTGCCAGAGGAAGGAATCTCCATGGCAGAAGGTAGTACAAAGCTTCCTGCAAGCAAATAGGACAATAACGCAACGAAGAAGCAACGATGCCAGAAAGGAACCTACCCAGCCAAGGGGAGTCGTATAATCTCCCAAACTTCTTTCCGACATGATAGAACGTAGTCTTGAGCAGCTCGGTTTCACCGCAGCCGGTTATGGCTGGCAGCATCCCAAAAGAACGGGGTGGGTAGTCAGCAAAATCAGAAATGCTGTGGTATTCTTCAAAGAACGAATTTAATTGCGAATACCGTCGAGCTCCATTTGCTTCTGCTACACGAGTGAGGTAACTGGTGAATGCTTCGAGTGGTTGAGGTTGAGGACGTAGAGGCAGCATTTCAAAAAAATAAATCAAGGTTCCTCCTACTAACCTATAAAATGGTTATAACACCTATTCAAAAGCTGACTGTGTCCTTAAACTCTGAGTTAGCGAAATGACCTTTTCAACAAACTCTTTAGCTTGAGGGATCAAAGTCATACCGTATAGCCACAATCAGGCTTCATCTCCTTCATCATTGTCTTCGTGTGAAAAATCTGTCACTCTCTTCTCCCGAATTTCCTTCCATACCTGCTCCAGTAATTGGGTAGATAAACAAGGAAATTCATCCTCAACGGCTTTGTCGACGAGCATCTCTAATAAGGATCAAAATGGAGTGACTCCTAACACTATACTAGGCTCAAAGGGAGGTTCGATTGGCTAAGGCATATTCCATCTTGAATTCACACAGAGGGCCATACTCTAGACTCAACTGACGTGGATGCCAACACTCTTCAAGCGATCTACATAGGCAGTGCTTACATATTGCTCGCCTCGGCCAGACATTCAGAGATTGAAATAAAGCCAGTGGATGATCAGCAAGTTCTTTTATAACCTTCTGATCTTGAAGTAGAATGCAAGCTTCAGTGAGACCCAAGACAGACAAAACATAGCACCTTTAAGCTAAACGAGGAAGGTAACTCATGCATGACTCGCGATATCCAGAAGGATTCACTATCTTTTCATTCGTTAGCTTCTTCTGAAAAATCTGTCACCCTCTCCTCTTGAATATTCTTCCATGTCTGCCCCAATAATTGAGGAGATAAACAAGGGAGTTCATCTTCAATCGCTTGCCGACTAGCGTCTCTAATAAGAATCATAATGTCACGAAGAATGCCACCAGTCCACTCTTGAATGAGTTTTGCAGGGCCACCTACCAAATCATTTCCAGCTTTCACTTCACGAAGAGCTAGAGACGACTCTTCGTGAAATGGAAGCAGAATTTCAATAAAGGTCAACAAATCACTAAGCCGCTCCCCAAGGTACTGTGGTAATTCAAAGTAGTCGTTCCACCGTCCTGCTACCTCAACATCACCCATTGTCCAATTCGTAGGATTACATGATGCGCAAATTATAGGGATGCCCTGCGTCATATTGGACATATCTAATAGACGCCGCCGCATATCTGGGCGAGAAATATGTTCAATCTCATCTACGATGAGCAATTCCACATCACATTGTTGAAAATATAAGTCCAACTGCATGAGAAGTTCTTCTTCATTATCCCCTTTCAGATACGTCATACCACATTCGAGGATCATTCGTTGCAGCAGCGTTTTTGGCGTGACATTACTGACTGGTGCATCAACCTTAATTATAGGTACACGATTACGAAAATCTTCGACGATAGGGCTATTTAGAGAACTCAGCAAATTGAGATACGTCGTTTTTCCCGAACCTGAATGTCCACCCAGCAAAAAATTGCGTTGTTGACCTAGCGAGTAGTATCCCAGGACTTTCTTCACTTTTTTGTGCAGCTTCCATAAGTCAGGCGTCATGATGAAAAGAAAATTGTTTAACCACAATAAACGATCTTCCTTTGATAGGGATGCAAACTGCGTTCTCAAGTTCTGTCGAAGGGATCGATATCCTGCTTCGCTCTCGATTGTTTTGGCAGCGATTTCTAGAGGCTCTCTTACTCGCCTCATTTTCAAGCGCGTACGAAAACGCCCAATTTGTCTACCCAACTGTTTATCCAAAGGTTTGTTCGTCTTCAATGGGCGCAGGCGTGCTCTTAGTAACTCATCCTCGCTAGACCATTCATCTTGCCACATACTCATTCGGGTTAAGTGACGACGAACGTCAAACGTTTCATCAACAACTGTTGTGATAATATCGTTCATGAATCGATTTCCTTTCCTTAGGGCTAGTGGGTTGCAAAACGAGCCAAACGGCTCTGGTACTCAGTATCATTTGGAGTTGTAATTTGTTTAACAGCATCGTTTACTTTTTGTACATCTGCCCTCTTCGAGGATTTCGAGCTCGCTGAGGACTTTCTTTTGAGCTTTTTCGCGGCTCGCTGTGCAGCTTTCTTCTCTGTTGTTCGGGTTTCAGTCAGATCGCGAAGCCCGTTCAGGTACGCCTGCCAGTCACGTGAGGCTTGCCCATCGTTACGGGCCAAATCCTTCGACAACTCTCGTTCCCACAGGCTAACTGATCTATATTCATCGTTACCCAATCGCAATTCCTTTGCCTTTACATCATCAACATAACGTCCATCACGAAAAAGAGCGACACTGCTAATGTCTGACGGATTGTATCTAATGGCATATTGAATTGGACGACCTTTTTGGTCGGCTTTCGGGGCCATCTTGCTACCCAGTTTTGGTGACCAGTAATGCATGTTAAACAAACCGATCCCTTTTCCACGAATCTCACGAGTTCCATTCGCCTCACGCCAAAAGTAACGCTTTACTTCTTCTGTCAAAGGAGGTACAGCTGGCGGTATAGATTGCAGGCCCTGCTCCCACTTCTGGTTTGGGGTCATCTTATCAAGTTCACTATGTGGTCGGTTTTGGTATGCGACGATCTCTTCTAACAGAAACTTGTATATATCTTCATACAGTAAACATGCTTCTTGTGCAGCATTATGAACATCTCTTGGATGGCTCGATTGAATAGCTCCTTTCAGTCGCTCTTTGATGATCGCCGCAAGTCCGCGAAAAAAACGCTCAATCAATGCACCTTGACGAGCCTTATACGGCTTCCTAAACACCAAATCAATACTACTGTACTCACCACCTTGACTGATAAGACCAGCAAGACTTTCCAAGCTATGAGAATGGTTACCCCAGGCATTATCTAGGGACAGCTGCACCGGAATGCCAAAACAGGGCCAATCCCCCTCAATCCCCAATTTAGCAAGAAATGTTTTAGGCTGAATTGCGCTAAACAACGCATCCTGAATAGTATCTATACAAGGTCCTTCATATGTGAGAGTCATACCAATTACACTTCTTGAGTATGCATCAATGAGCAGGGTCAACCATAGGCGACCCAGCTCACTCCGTGTTTCTTCATCAACAATAAACACCTTGAGGAGGCAATAGTCAGCAAAGACATATTGAAGAGGGCGTGTTGCAATATGAGCGAAATGGTTGAAAATCATTTGCTCATACTCCCACGTTTCCTCGCCATAGCGAGCGATAATGAGAGATTTTCCTTCATCAGGCTGCCTCTCTAAGGCATCCACGCGCTCATACACCCACGTTCTTTTTGGCTTTTTAAGAGGTGCTAACCATCTTGCTTTCTCAGGATTTTTCAGAATGGCCTCTATAGGGAGTTTGTCATCGAAGAGTTGGAGTACGAGATCTTGCGGCACACCACCAGTATACATGCCTGGATCGATCCATTGACCTTGAGTATGTTCGTATGTCGACTTAATCAATTCGTACAACGTCGCTTTTCTAATTGGCGGCTTACGCATGTAGTAATGGATAATAGCGCTATCCACAAAATGCACTTGCGGGTCAGATAGACGTGTATGACCCAAACTTTTTGGCCTTCGAAACGTTGCAGCTATTGCTGATACGTCTCCGTTATATTCTTGATATATGCCATGATAGTTGTAGTAGGTAGCGACTGAGACATCTATACCGTCCATTTGGCAGATGGTCTTAAGTTCCTCGGTGCGATGAAATATTTTGCCTGACTTCTCCACCTCATCTTTCTTTACAGCCAATAACCTCTCAATTGCTTTATACGTCCTCACTATTTCCGCAGCTTTATCGCGTAACGCCTGAGGGAGGTCAGCATCTGCCGCACGCGGTTGAGGAGGACTCAGAGCATCTAACTTCTGATGTAACTGATCCAATGTGGGAGCGAATATAGGAGGACCTTTACCTTCAGGTACTACAAGATCGATGATCCTAATTATAGAGTGTCCTTCTTCCGGAGATGAAGTATCCTCCACTGTTATAAGTTTTGTTGTTCGGGAGAGAATCCGATAGATATGGTCTTGCCAAGACAAATACGAGTTCGGCTTTAGGTAGCTCTCAAGAGGCTTTTCATACTTTGATATCGAGTTTGTCATTGCTAACCCTCCTAACTTGGTAGCCAAACAAGCGTTCGAGGCAATGGTGCGCCATCAATAAAGATAAGCAAGCGTAGGTTTGTTTCGATCTTTCCATGCCACATGAGATGATAAAGGCTTGGTGATATCACACCACTAGATAGCTTAAGTTTCTGAGATATATCTTTTATCACGAGAGGTAGTGACAAACGCTTACCATTACTAAGCTTCTCTTTTACTTCAGTAACTACATCTGACCGGAAGTAAACAGTAGGCCGAAACATGTACAATTCAAACAGATTCGCTGTTTCAGTATCATCCAGCATTGAATCCTCAGTATGCACCACATATAGCCAACCTTCTTTCTCACAATATTCCCGGGCTCCTTTCTCTCTTCGTTGAGCATTAGGCATAAGCCTTCGCTCTAAAAGCGTTACTTCGTGAATCTCAATTGAACCATCGACCTTCCAAACCTTAAAATCAGGTACATACGTATGTGCTTTACCTTCCGAGTCAATATAGGGAATGCGTAAAGGCTGACTTTGATAATCTTTAACTGCAGGGTCACGATCAAAACGCAGGGTTAGTTTGCGTTCACCACCGAAAGATTCGCACTGCACAGTACGCCCAGTTTTATTACGAATGGTACTGCGGCTATTTGTCCCAATTGGAGCGACACGCCGCACGTTTTTATCAGGCGGTTTTCGCTTAAGCATAAACACACTTCTCCTTAATGAAATATACCCAGTAAGCATTTGAATAATACTATGAGGAGGAAAATGCTACTAAGCTACACTTTTCGTTGAGTAACTTCCCCAAGGAAAAGACACATATTTATACAATAGGTTATGTGCCTTCCACATAACTAAACGGAACTTTGAAAGATTTCGTGTATCACTAACAGGTAAATAGTTGTACCTAAAGAAATTCTTCTAGGCTTGGCTAAGACATATTTTTCTGAGCAGAAGCGAAGGTGGGACCTTTAGCTAGTTTAAGTAGCCTTTCGCCTCACGGGTTTTAGGTAATGCAGTGAAACTATGCAGACAAAGTTGACACTGATATCTTTGTGAACCACTTCGGTTATACCCATCGCGAGTAACGTGATCATTTTGTTGGCAAGTAGGACAAAGGGGTAAAGGTGTTGCGGGAACGTGATCAGACGCATCTATGACATCACTAAATACCTCTTTTAAGCCGAGGTGCAAGTAGTGAGCATATTTGAAATAGCTTTGAAGAGTCGCTCCTCTATTCTGAAAATTCCCACGTTCGATGCCTTCTACTACTGTCAGGGTAACTCCAATCTGACTTGCCATTTCTGTTGCTGTAAGTTCACTCTTTTGTCTAAAGTAAATAAATCGCCGACCCACACGTTTAATAATGCTACTACTACTCTCTTCCCACGATTGAGGTGTCAGGAGAAATATGATGTCATCGTAAACATTCATAGCTACCTCTAACTCTGCTTCGTCTGACATCGAAAAAGTGGCACACAGTTCTAAGCTCTTTTGACATTTCGGGCAGTAGCCTAATTTGAATGGGGAAGTGAAGAGGGGAATCAATTCATAGCAATGCCCACATGTTTCCAGTAGTCGGCACTTGTGTTTACAGCAACTGGTTACTGTAAGAAATCTCCAAGATAGCAAGTAGCACTTTACTTGTTGTTCAGCTATACATATTGGACAATAGCGTAAGTATTGACTAACGCATCCAGATAAAAAGCGGCTGGTAGGTTGAGGTAGTGCAGAGCGTCCAAATTTAGCAGTAAGATAAAAAAAGGTTGTTTTTCGCAAAGTTTCCTCATTACAGACCCTTATTATCGTCGATTGACCAAACGATATGGGTGGATAATCAGCTATCTCTCTCGTAATCCTCCGGTCTTGATGTGGAAAACTCAGACTTGTGATGCCATCTATGGATGATATAATATTTAATTCGGCAAGACGCATTAAGTAACTAGTAAGTGATTCGAGAGGTTCTGGTTTTGGATGGAGAGGAAGGACATCAAAGTAATATGCAAAGGCACTATCTGTTGCATATGTACACTGTGGAAGTGTAAACATTTATCATCTCCTAAAGCACTTTTTCGTTGCTAGAAAGCAAAATATATAGGTATTGAATGACCCTTTTGATTAAGTCATAACTGAATTTTGTAGAGATAAATATATTCCATTAGATACGCCATCATATCGAATGAAAGCTGCTTTGGTAGGCCATCTCCTTTAGCTTGTAGCGTTTCATAAAGTGCCTTACTCTCTGCTTCTGTTCCCCCTCTTCTAACTGTTTGTATTATTTCCCCAAGCTTCCTTTGCGCCTCTAATGAATCACGATAGGCACCTAGGTAAGCACATGGTCCATCAATGATCATCCAGATTTGCCATAAGGTTGTTTCAGGATGCTTGACAATTCCACCGGACACTTGACCAATCCCTCGTGGTTGATCTCCCTTAGCAGGAATAAATGCTTGAAAATATGCTGAGTAGTCTTTTTTGGGTCTTATACCTCCCTCTATCTCTTGAAGTGTTTCTTCAAGCGTAAAGGGGTATTCTGGGCAAGGAATGTAAGAACCATTTTTCCAGAGTAACATAACTGTGTTAGCAATTTTTATTGCATTTTCCTCTGGAAATTGGTTGGTACCGGTTGCAAAGACGTAGGTATATTGAGCAAGAAGAAATTGTGCCGCCGCAGGGCTAGCCTGTATTCTCTTAATAATGGGAAGTGCTTCCCTCTCTGCACGATGTATGTAGGCAACAAGGTCTTCTGGCTCCATTTCCTCTACTCGTTGCTTTGACGATTGATAGCTCCACGATGCTCTGAAACGAATGTTTTTCCGCTTCTTTTGCTTTTTCATAAACTTGTTATGACCTCATATTCTAATAAAGTAAGAGGTTACAGAGGTGTTCCATCAGATGCATCAGGTACCTCTTCTATTAGCTCCCCTGGCGAGACTCCTAAAGCTTTCGCAAGCTTCCCAAGCGTCTCTGTTGTCGTAATGTAGTATGGGTCTTTAAACATTCGCTTCACCGTGTTATAGGCTACATCAGCGTCTCTCTGTAGCCTTCCCATACTAAAGCCCTTCTCTTTGGCGACTTCTCTGACTCGTAAGCGTACTACCATAAGCTCCGTCCTCGTCTGTCGTAGACAGAATTGTAACAGTTTTTGCTTATTGACAACACTAGCCAGCTACTGTCTCACATGCATGTGAGGTCGTATATGTCAATCAACACATCTTGAAGGACCGTAGAATTTGAGCATCATCTTTAATTCATATGAAGGCTGGACATAAATGGATACCCTTAGAGGTAGGACTACTATTGTAGCATTACCTATATGGGTAGTTCTATTGTGGGAAGTAGCTTGCTACAATCTCGTTAAACAATGGGTGAGAAAACGAGATATGTCAGTACGCTTACGAGTCAAAGAGGTTGCGAAAGAAAAGGGCTTTAGTATGGGCAAGCTCCATAGGCAAGCAGATGTGTCTTATAAGACTATCAAGCGCATCTACTCTGACCCCTTCTATGCCACAACCACTATTACTCTTGGTAAGCTTGCCAAAGTGCTCGGCGTTCCACCAGGAAATCTGATCGAAGAAGTACCTGATGATGAAACCCTTAGTAGTGCTACTAGTGAATGTTGAAAAATTACAAAGAGTAGCCTAAGGACTGACATATAATTGCAACCTCTATATCCATACTGGTCAGAGTTGGTTTACAAAAAGTAGTTATTAGTAACAGGTTAGGATAAGGATAGAAAGAGGAGATTATCATAGCTACTACTAGCAGCAACAGCCAGACATATCCTCGTGAGGGACAAAGCGTCATTGTTCGTAATCGTCCTGCTATAGTGCGCTCTGTAGAGCCTCGTAGATATCGCATGCAAGAAGAGATACATGAGGTTCAGGTTGAATATATTGATGAATGGATGTACCCTGCTCAAGATTTCCTTATTTGGGAGATTGAGCAAGCACACGGCGCACGCATCGTCTCTAGCCTTGCAATGCCACATGTGGATAATCCTGACCTAAAACTTGATTCGCCTGAACTCTTACAAGCATTTCTTAACGCGAACAAGTGGAGTGCGGTCAACTATCTTGGCGAGAAGCGTGAAGAGGAAGAGAACGAAGTACGACTTATTTCGCCTTGGCAGAGCGCTGTGCAGGTTGAGGACTACCAGTTATACCCCGTACTCAAGGCTATGCTTATGCCACGCATCTCCTTACTGCTAGCTGATGACGTTGGGTTAGGTAAAACGATTGAAGCTGGCTTGATCCTCTCAGAGATGTACGCCCGACGTCGCATTCGACGTGTATTAATCGTTTGCCCTGCTTCACTTCAGTTACAGTGGCGTGATGAGATGCGTGAAAAGTTCCATCTTGACTTCACCATTGTTGATCGTGATGAGACATTCCGTTTGCAACGTGACCTAGGTGTTGATAGTAATCCTTGGAAGTCATATCCTCGTATAATCACGTCGATGGACTATCTACGACAAAAAGATATTCTTGAATCTTTTATGGCAGTCACACGCACAATAGCTGGACCGTTCGAGGGAACCTTACCGTGGCAAGTGCTGGTTGTTGATGAGGCGCATAATTTCACGCCTTCCAAGTTTGGCGATGATAGTGACCGATGCCAGATGCTACGCACTATCTCTTCCTGGTTTGAGCACCGCATCTTCCTTTCAGCAACACCACATAACGGCTATACAATCTCATTTACTGGTCTACTTGAACTTCTCGACCCTGTGCGCTTCCAGCAAAAACCTACACTTACCGAGGACGACCACCGACAAATTGCTCATACAATGGTACGTCGTTTGAAAAGAGACTTGTCTGAGGAAAATGAACGCAAACGCTTTACAGACCGATATGTTGAGCAGATGAAAGTTTCCTTACACGAGCGCGAAAAACAACTCTTTGCTGCTTTGCGTGCCTATCGTGAAGCATTACATACTATTCTTAAAGAAAAAAGTAACAAACGTGAATTGCATCTCGGAGAATTCTTAATCAAGCTGCTAACGAAACGTCTACTTTCTAGTTCATATGCATTCGCGCGTACTTGGTGGCAGCATGTCGAAGGGATGGAATCGCACGAGCAAGATTTCATGGTTATGGAGCATGCCGTTGATCGTGCAGAACTACCGATGAACGACGATCAGGAACGTGGACAGCGTGAGGAAGACGCGATCAAGCAAACAGGAGCATGGGCAAGTAACTACGCTAGTCGTTTACAAAAGGAACGCCGGGTAGTAAGCGATTGTTTAGAGGGACTGGGATGGGGCAAGGACATTATGCACCAAGACCTCAAAGATATGCTGCATATGCCTGAGGACGCACGCTGGGAACAGTTGCAGGGGTGGATTAGAGAAAAAATGCAGATTCATGGCAAGTTACGTGACGACGAACGTTTAATCATCTTCACCGAGTATAAACACACGCTTGATTATTTACAAGAGCGTTTTAGACGCGACGAGCAACTAACCGCTCCTTTTGTTGAATGTCTTTTTGGTGGTGTGAGTAGCAAGACACGTGAACATATTAAAGATGCCTTTAACGATGCCCGCGACCCTTTGCGGATACTGATCGGCACTGATACTGTTTCAGAAGGTATTAATCTACAGGCAACTTGTCGGTATGTTATTCATCAGGAGATTCCGTGGAACCCAATGCGGATGGAGCAACGTAATGGACGTGTTGATCGACATGGGCAGGAGCGAGATGTCTACGTCTATCACTTTGCCAGTGATGACGAGGCTGACATGGCGTTCATGGCGTTTATAGCTGAAAAGGTAAAACAGGCGCGTTCCGACCTAGGCAGCGTAGGACAGGTGATTGATAAGACGATAGAAAAATATTTCACGCGTGGCTTATTGACAAAAGAAGAGATCGACACACGCATTGAAAAAGCACGCAACGAGACGAAAGAGTCAGAAGATTTACGCGATGTTGACAAGGGGCAAGTGCTATCAGGTGCAGATACGAGGAGGTTAAGTGCATTAGCTATGCAGCGATTAACCGCTACAGAACGTTTACTAGGACTTTCACCAGCACATGTAGCACAGGTATTACAACGAGCAGTTACGCGAGAAAGTGGTAAGTTGCAGAAGGAAGTTGGGGAACCTGTCTATGTCTTCAATCCTGTGCCACCAACTTGGAAAAAATTGGTCAAGGAGACGATGCAACGTCAGCAGGGTGGGGCATCCGGGATTCCTAAACTGGTATTTGATCCCAACGTTCTTGTGAAGCATACTAAGAGTGGTATTCGTATTTATAAGCCACGCATTGACCGTGAACTTGTGCGCTTGGGTCATCCGCTCATGCGACGAGCAATAGGAGTGTTGCGTCGTAAGATGTGGGAGTTCAAAGGGGATCCTACGACCGATCTCTTTCGCTGGACAATGAGTGGCAGCGATACGCTTCCATCTAATACCGAAGCAGTTGTATTATTGCACCTCTTTTTAGAGGTAAGCAACAAGTTCCGTGAGGTTGCACATCAAGAAGTACTTTCCTTTGCCTTTGCAGTTCATGGTAGCAAACTCCTTCCTTATGAAGAACCCGTGCTACTTCATGCCTTAGAGAGCCGCTTCATGCTATCAGATATAATCAGAGACCAGACAGCTCCGCGTATACATGAGTTGTGGTTAGAACATGAAGTACGTATCAGTACTTTTATTCAAGAGAAGCAGGGTCATTACCAAGGTGTATTCAGTGAACGTATGCAGCGTAGACGTAAGGATGAGCAGTATAGAGAGCAAAACGTCTTCAGTACACGACTGAATGAGCTAAAAAAGTATAAAGAACCTGCTCGATTGAAAGTACTACGTCGCGCTTCAGAGCGACTTCAAACGTTTATTGAGCAAGGAGAGTCACAACAGTCACTCTTTGATGATATCCAGTTAGACAAAGAGATACAACTTGCACAAGCAAAGCAGCAACAAGAAGTATTCGCTTGGGAATTATGGGCTGAAGACTATATCGAACAACTGAAAGAACTTGTTGAGAAGGAGCAAAAGCGTGTTCTGGACTATGTCTTGCCCAAACGATACGCACTAGCATCCATTGACCTACAACCGTTGACTATCGAATACATTGTATCGACGACACGAGAGGAATAATGTCTGTATGCCCGTAATGACGCGTTCCAGTTTACACGCATGGTGGTCAGACTTACGCCACAATGGACTTGTCGTTGCCCCTGCTCTGCTTGAAGAATTCTTCCCCAAAGGACCTATAGAGCCTTCATTTTATCGGTATCAACGTTTACGCGAACGATACACAGCCTTTGATACGTGGTATCGTTCTGCAAGAGCCTACGAGCAAGATGCATCGTATAAACCTCTTAACGATTGGCTTGAGAGTGTGCTTGATATCTTTCTTGGACATGAAAACTGGCATTGGCAACGTGGCAACCATGTTGATACACGTTGGAAATATGAAACTATCTTACACAAGCGTTTGATACCGCAAAGGGTGTTTTTCTCTGACCAAGCTCAAACAAAACCTGCGTTCTTCGTTATGATCGATCACAACCGCGAACTTGGAAGAGGCCGTAGTCGTACCGTATATGCTGATTTGCTACAACTCTTGCGTGCTAAAGGGGTTAAGCTTGGACTGTTGACCAACGGACGGCAATTCCGCCTTTGCTATGCGGGCATTGATTATGATTCATGGGTTGAATGGGATTGTGAATCTTGGTTCTCTGAGGAAGAGTTGCGTCGTCAACTGTATGGCTTCTATACATTGCTTGGTCCAGTAGGAATGACTTCTTCTAGTACAGATATCAGCAAATTCCCTCTTTTGGAGGCTGCAGAAGCTTCACGCACACGGCAGGGAGAGTTATCGCTGGTTCTTGGAGAACAGGTGCGACAATCTGTTGAAACGCTGCTAAACGACTTTAATCAATCTATACACACCTACGACATAACAGACGAACAAGGAATTACACATAATCCACTTTTTGATACAGTGCGTTATACACCAGGAGGAATGGTACTCTCTGAACGACGTATGCTTGACGCGCTCTATCAGGCCTCTGTACGTATTATCATGCGGATGGTTATTATCCTCTTTGCTGAAGCACGGGATTTACTTCCACGCTCCCTTCCCAACTACAACACGAGTTATAGCTTGGAGGGACTTTATGAGCAGTTACGACGCGCTGAGCAACAACTAGGAAGAACATTCCTTGAAGAGAGGGATAGCGCATGGGTTCGTTTGTTAAGTCTCTTCACTCTTGTCTATGAGGGTACCGAATCTCCTGACTTAGCAGTGCGGGCATATGGTGGTATGCTCTTCCGTGCAGGTCAAGCAGACAGTCCTGATGCAATCTTGCGTGCTGTCTCGCTTTTTGAGTCAATGAAGGTCTCTATTGCTGACGCAACGGTCCTGAAACTTCTTGACCTCCTCAAAATTGGTAAAGTAAAGATTCGCCAGGGACGTAGTACACGTACAATGCCAGGTCCTGTTGACTTCTCAGAATTACGGACCGAGTATATTGGCTTAATGTACCAGGGTTTACTCGACTTCAATCTGCATAATACCAGTGAAACAATGGTATTTCTCAAAATGGGTCAGCAACCCATTCTTCCACTTAGCACTCTACAAAATATGGGAGATAAGGACCTCAAAGAGTTTTTGAGTAAGGTACAAGCAGAGAAAAGTACTGGTCCTGTCTCCTCTGAAGACGAAGCGGAAGAAGACAACGAGACAGGCGATCTTGCCGGGAGGAGTGACCTACTAGACGATGCAGAAGATGAAGAGACGGAAGAAGTAGCAAACGGAACTGAGGATATTGAAGATGATAGTAACGACAGCACTGACCTCTCGAACGCCACAATTACAACTGAGGAGGAACAACGTTCACAAGATGTTCTACAATGGGCTACATATGCCGTCGAGGTTGTGGGACTCGTCAAAAAACCAAAAGGTAAACAGCAGGGTGAGCAATATCGATATGAGAAGGAGAAACAGAAAGCTGCACGTAGTATTATTGAGCGCGTCTTTGGCCCCAATGAGTTTTACCTAACACGACGTGGTGGAACACGCAAAGGCTCAGGCACATTCTATACTAGACCACAACTAGCAGTTCCTATTGCCAGGAATACATTGAAACCACTGCTTTACGAGACCAATAAAAACGGGGAAGATGGCACTGCTCTGCCTAAAAAACCTGAAGAGATTCTTCTGGTGCGCGTTTGCGATCCAGCGTGCGGCTCAGCCTCATTTCTCGTTGCCGCACTACACTACATCACGGACGCACTTTACGAGTCGCTGGTCTACCATCAACGTATTAGGGACTATTCGTCTGAAGAAACGTATTTGGATATCAAACCGCTTGTGTTGCCTACAGGTACGCCTTCACGAGCTTACGTGAAGGAATACTTGCTTCCTGTCCCTCCAACACACGAGCGTTTTGAGCCACTCGTCAAGGCGTACTTGCGTCGCTTCGTCGTTGAACGCTGCATCTACGGTGTTGACTTGTCGCCTCTAGCGGTAGAACTGGCTCGCATGAGCCTGTGGATTGAGACGATGGACCGCAATTTACCATTCACCTTTCTTGATCATAAGATCAAGGTTGGCAATGCCCTCATAGGCGCTTGGTTTGACACCTTCCGCGAATATCCTATCATGTCCTGGGAACGAGAAGGTGGTGATACGGGTCATACTAATGGAGTTCACTACCAAGCAAAAGCATGGACCAAAGCCCTAAGTGAGCAAGAGAACAATCAAATCAAGCTAGAGTTGATAGAACAAATTCGAGCAGCGCAGCCGCAACTTTTCCCTAGTAGTCAGCAAACGCCTGAAGGCGTTCATGATGAGGCATTTCACGAATTAGACGCAATCCACAATTTATCTGCTGATGATGTTGAAGAGCGTGAACAACGCTATAACTCCTTACAGGCAAAGGAAACGTATCAGGAACTTAAATATAGTCTTGATCGCTGGTGTGCATCTTGGTTCTGGCCCGCCGACGAACTGGATGCAGTTCCTACCCCAGCGACATTTTATCAGACATCACCACGTACACAGGAGATTGTGGATGACTTGGTTGCACGCTACCACTTTTTCCATTGGGAGCTAGAGTTTCCTGATGTATTTGATAGGGTGAACAGTGGCTTTGATGTTATCTTAGCGAATCCTCCTTGGGAGATTGCCAAACCTTCATCTAAAGAATTCTTTGGAGACTATGATCCGCTCTATCGTGGCTATGGCAAGCAGGAAGCATTACAAAAACAAAGGGATATGTTCCAACAGCAACTTATTGAGCGTGAATGGCTCCTTTACCAAGCATATTTTAAGAGCATGAGCAATTGGGCCAGACATGCAGCTTCGCCTTTCGGCGACCCTACCATTGTAGGCAAGGAAAAATTTATACTCAAGAGTGGGAAACAAAACGACTATCTCCATGAAGTATGGCGCAATCGTCGTGCCGAGTACATGCACTTTGCGGCTAAAGACAATCCTTTTTACTACCAGGGTTCTGCCGATCTCAACACCTACAAAATGTTCCTAGAGGTCTCACATCACCTGCTCAACGTCCACGGACGAATGGGTATACTTGTACCTTCTGGCATCTACACTGACAAAGGCTCGAAAGCTCTACGTCGCCTGTTCCTTGACTCCTGTCGATGGGAATGGATTTTTTGTTTCATCAACAAAGAGCGGATATTTGAGATAGATAGCCAATTAAAATTTGCAGTAGTCCTGTTGGAAAAAGAGAGAAAAACGAAAATATTAAAAGTTGCTTACAACCGAAAAAATTTAAGTGATTTAGAGCAGCCTAATAAATTTATGCTTGATTTCCCAAGTGAACAAATTGAGCACTTCAGTCCCAAGTCACTTGCTGTAGTTGAGTTGCAAACGCAACGCGATTTTGCCATCCTGAATAAACTGTATAGCAATACAGTATTATTCGGCGAACAACATGCTTATAGCTGGCAAATCGACTATTCGGCAGAGTTTCATATGACTAACGACTCCAAACTATTCTTATCTCTGGCTGAGCAGGAGGCACGAGGTTATCAACACGATGGTTATGGAAGATGGGTTAATAGCGAAGGAAAAATTGCCCTACCTTTATATGAAGGACGTATGATTGGTGCTTTCGATCCCAGCAAAAAGGGATGGAGAAGTGGTAAGGGACCTATGGCCAAGTGGGATGAAATACCGTTTGATAGGAAAGAAATTGAACCCCAATACCTTGTACTGCTTGATAATTATACGAGACACAGTAAGGCGATAAGAGGCAATAAGATTTGCTTTATGCGAATTGGCAAGGCTATTAATGCACGTTCAATGTACACGGCATTTGTAGGTGATATGCCTTGTGGAGAAGCGGTTCCTGCTCTTCAAACTGCAAAAAGTGACGTTATAAACCTTCTTTGTTTAGCAAGTTGTCTTAATTCTTTTGTGTACGATTATGCTCTTCGTTGTCGCTTAGGAGGGATGAACATTAGTCTTTTTATCCTAGAAGAAACACCTCTTGTCCCTCCTTCACGCTTATTGCCTACAATTTGTGCAAAACTTGCAGCAAGTCTCAACTTCATCATGCTCAACTTCGCGCAACAGTGGTTAGAGTTAAAGACTGTGTATCCAGAGTTGAGCAAGCAGCATTGGCGTCAGTTATGGGCAATTACACCACATGAGCGCTTGCGGCTACGATGCATACTAGATGCTATTATTGCTGAATTATACGGTTTAGAGTATGATGACCTAGTATGGATATTACGCGAAAAGCAAGAGGACCAAAGTAATTCCAAGGGCTTCTGGCGAGGTGATGAGGATAAGCCACATGCACTACGCCAGACGACGCTAACTCTCGCAGCATTCAAGCGACTAAAAGAGGTGGGGCTAACAGAGTTCAGCCAGGAGGATTGGCAGTTCTCCTCTGATATTGGTGAGCAATTGGGACCACGCTTTACCCCCTGGCAAGAACAGGGAAGTATTGTTGAAAGCTGGGAAGAGTGCGAAATGCACGCACAGCGTATGAAAGAGACACCTATACCCCTACCAGCTTCGGCAGTAACGACAACGCTTCATGAAACAACACAGAACAACATTACCGTTGATGGACAACACATACAGAATACTTCAAAGAAGAAACACAATAAAGTACAATCACAGGTAGACTTGTGGAGTTTGGAAGATGAAGGGTAAATAGCGTCAATGTCAACCACCATTAATCCCATTCAATTTGCTAGTCAGGTCAATGAGCAATTTCTGGACTATCAATTAACGGCTTTTCCTTTAACCGATCCAGACTTAGCGATGCAAGCACGTTCCAGACTTCATAGTGGACTGGGAGGCTCTCCGCTCATTCAGGGACCGTATGTCTCATTGAGCAAAGCCTTCAGCAAAGGGCGCGATTTGCATACGTTAGCAAAGGAGGGTAAGGTACATCCAGCCCTACCTGGACTCGCGCCATATCCAATGCTTTTCGCGCATCAATATCAGGCATTGCAAGAGGTACAGAAAGATAAGCATTGCTTGATTGCAACTGGCACAGGTTCTGGCAAGACAGAGGCGTTTCTCTATCCCATCCTCGATCACTGTCTGAAATTGCGAGATAGCAACGCGCCTGACGGAGTCGTAGCGGTACTAGTCTATCCGATGAATGCATTAGCACTCGATCAACTAGGACGTTTGCGTCAGATGCTTGTTGGCTCTGGTATCTCATTTGGCATGTATGTAGGTACGACACCGGCTGATGATGGCGATCTACCACGCGTTGTGCGACTAAAAGAAGGTGAGGGGCGACGCAGCTTTGAGTATCATACACAAAAGTATAAAGAACATGAGCGCGTCATTGTTTCGCCTGCTGAAGAGCGTCTGACAGAAAAAGAGATGGCAGCCCGTCCACCACGCTTACTTCTCACCAATGTGCATCAGCTTGAACTCCTGCTTACTCGTGGCAAAGACCTGGGAATGTTCATTGATGCACCGCTCAAATATCTTGTCTTCGACGAGGCACACACCTACACAGGTGCCGTTGGAGCAGAGGTCTCTTGCTTGATACGCCGCCTTCGCGCCTTTTGTGGCAAGACTGCTGATGATGTGCTCTGTATTGGAACCTCGGCTACTGTCACCGACTTGAACAATGAAGATGGCGAAACTGCAGCATTTCAGTTTGCATATCGCTTCTTCGGCGTGAATGCTCAAAACATTGCTCTTGTGCGTGAACAATACGAAACCATTCCTTTCCCTGATCAGCGGCATACGCCAGAAGCTCCTACTGATAGTGTTTCCTTGCTCACTGAGACACTACAAGCTGTTGAGCAAGGAGATGAGACACATATTCGTCTTATTGTTGCAACCCTGACAGGTTCACCTATGCTCACACACATTACTTGGACAGAAGCATTGTATGAACACCTTAGACGAAACGAATACGTGTACGCTGTTTTTCAACATCTCAATCATCCGCTTTACTTGTCAGAAGCTGTCCAGCGTATACAAAAACAACTCGGTCGTCATGACGTATTAGTGGATGAACAAGCCCAGGGTGAGTTGCTCTGCTACCTCATACTTGGAGCTGCTGCCGAGTTTGAAGGAAATCCCTTGATGCGCCCCAAGGTCCACTATTTTGTTAAAGGCTTAGAGGGTGCAGTGTTAGCGTTTTCCTACCAACAGCAGCACAAGGAAACAGAGGATGCGTTCCGGGCCAAACTGCATCTTTCGCTAGCTAAGGCTATGCAGAATGAGTCGGTACTACCTACAGCTTGTCCACCACTACTCGTATGCAAAAATTGCGGACAGCACTACCTTGAAAGCTATTATCGCAACTTCACCTTCACAGAAGGAAAGCTTGCAGGTGGCGATCTTGAAGGAAATACCGTTATCTGGGAAACGGCTGACGAGGGCAGTGGCAACCGTGTCCTCTTTACAAATCGTTTCACGTCTGAAATTGACGCCGATGATGACCTCGCAACAAAACGGCTTGATAAGAGACGGCAGCAACTCTATTTCTGTCATTACTGTGGGACATTGCACGCCGACCAGGGGAACTGTCATCAAGCACAATGTAAAAGACGTGGGCCGCTTGTACCAGTCTGGGTTATTCAACTCAACGAGAATAACCGTCTGATGCTCTGTCCTAGTTGTGGACAGCGAAGTAACACTCTAGGGAACCGCATCACTGAGCCAATTAAGGCGTTACGTGCCGTTACCGTTGCAGATGTACACATCCTTGCACAGAGCATGATTAACAACGTGGATGAAGCAGAGCAAAAGCTCATTGTCTTTACCGACAATCGCCAAGACGCTGCCTTTCAAGCTGGATGGATGCAGGATCATGCACGTCGTTACCGCTTGCGTCATCTGGTATATGACTACCTCAAGCAACGTGAACAACCCTGTTCTATTACTGACATCCGTGAACACTTGATGAAACGCTTTCGTGAGGACCGCAGTTTAGCACGCATGCTCGCACCTGAAGTTTTCGTAGGTCGCGCAGATGAAGTGTATGGACATGAACTGGATAAGCAACTCACCTACTACGTTCATATCTTGCTAGTGCGAGAGTGGAGCACCAGTTTCAAGCAACGGGATAGTCTGGAAACGTGGGGCAAGGCACGTGTAATTTATGCACATGTTGAAGCCGATCATCCCTGGATACAACAATGGGCCGAACAACTTCATATGCAGCCAGAGGTGTTGGCACAGGGTATAGCCTCACTCCTTGACGCCTACCGCCGCAACCGACTGCTACACGACAGTCATGCGCCCATCTTCTCTCGCTATTGGCGTGAGGGAGATGATGAGGTGCAACGGGGCTTCCTGCCATTTTTCGATTTTCCACCGAAGGGCCTGAAAGAGACACGTGACACAGGGGACCGTGATACCTATATAGTACAATTTCGCTCAAAGAAAGGGCAGACGCTCACTCAAAATTACATCAGTAAATGGGGTTTGCCAGAAGCACAGCATCACAAATTTCTCGATGCGCTCTGGCCTTTTCTCACGGATGTACTCAAAGTATTAGAACCAGTCACACTTATTGGGGCAAGACAACGTGCCTTGCCGGGAGCTACAGGCGTCTATCAAGTGGCGTCGGCAAAGTGCGGTCTGCTTCCACAACACGAACGCTATCGTTGCAATGTTTGCCAGCGTGTCCATACACGACATGGACCACTAGGGGCCTGTACTGCAATGCATTGTAAGGGAACCCTTCAACGAGAGGAGCCACCAGACGACGACTATAATGTTGCCATGTTAGACCTTCCCTTCTCTATGCTTATGGCCCAGGAGCATTCAGCACAGGTGCCTGCCAAAGAGCGTGAAGTTATTGAAGACGAGTTCAAGAAACTTGGGGGCAAATACAACTGTCTTATTGCCACGCCTACACTAGAAATGGGCGTAGATATCGGCGCACTCGACATGGTACTAATGCGTAACGCACCGCCCAAACCATCTAATTACTGGCAACGTGCTGGACGTGCTGGCCGCCGTAGACGTATGGCAGTAATCTATACCTATTGTCGTCGTAGTAATCACGATTCCTATTTCTTTGAAGACCCCACGCGTATGCTTGATGGGCGCATTGAGACGCCACGTTTCAATTTACATAACGAGATTATGCTTCGCAAACATGTGCATGCAGCAGTGCTTTCTGAGTTACTGCGTCTATTGCGACAGCAAGATCACCAATACTCTCTTAGTCCTTTTGATAAACAAGAGTTGGAAGATGCACGAGAACAAGCGTTTCCTGATTATATCGTAACCTATCTCTTTGAAGAGGAAACACTTTATCGACAGCAAGCATACAATGTAGATCGACTTACAACAGTTATCAGCAAGCATAAGTCACACCTTGTCAATGCTATACAGAACATATTCGCGCACTACTGGCCTGAAGCGGACCGTTATGTTGTTACACACACAGCATTGCTACGCTACATTGATGAATTACCGCAACGACTACAGGATGTGATTGACCGCCTGCATACACGTCTCCTATGGGCAGTACGCACTCAGGACAAGCTTCTTTCAGCGCAACAACGTGGCTTGCTTGAGCCAGAAGAAGACCGTATGCTATCACGCTGTAAACGCTATCTGCAACAATTAGCGAAACGAGAGATGAACACGTATACACTCAGTGTACTTGCGGTTGAAGGCTTTCTTCCAGGCTACGGTACCTATGAGACAGGCATTAAAGCGTTTGCCAGTCGCGCACCTGCTGTTGGAGAACGCAAGCGTGATTTTGATCTATCTCGTGCCCCGTCAATGGCCTTACGAGAATTTATACCTGGCAACTTAATTTACGCCAACGGTGGACGGTTCCGCACTGTACTTTACCACTTCCCCGTTGGTGAGCAACAAAGCATGATGGAACGGTATCAAGTGGACACAGCACGCGAGCGTATTGCCGAACTCACGCATGCTTCAAATACTCATACTTACAATGATGAGCATGAAATGTTGCTTAGTGGTCTACCGATATGTGATATAGACCTCTCTTACGTCTCACGCATCAGCGATGAAGAGGTCAACCGTTTTCAGTTACCTGTTGCAGTCTTTGGCTATCTTAAACAGACTCATCGTGGAGGGCAGGTATATACATTATCTAATAAGGAGGTACAACATCGCTTTGGACAGTTTGTGCGTTTGGTTAACGTCGGACCCGCTGACCGTGTACGTCGTAATGAATTAGGCTATCCTCTTTGCACCGTGTGTGGTGCGGTACGCTCGCCATATGCCTCGGAATACGAGCTTGCTCACTTCAAACGTATTCATCTTGAACGCTGTGGGAAAGAGACAGAATTTCTTGCAGTCACGACAGATGGACATGTTGATGGGTTGCTCTTCCAGCATCTAGCAGACCGTAGTGCTGCTGTAAACCTTGGCGAAGCTCTCCGCATCGGCGCATCTCAAGAGTTGGAGATGGAGAGCCAAGACTTACAACTGCTACCACTACCACAAGCTGATGGAAGCTACCATCTATTCCTGTATGATCCCATGCCCGGAGGCTCGGGACTATTACAACAGCTTATTGAACAATGGAAAAAGATTACTGAATCCGCGATACAAAGCTTGCATACGTGTGTTAGTAATTGCAAACAGAGTTGTTACACCTGTATGCGTACCTATCGCAACGTCTTTTATCATGACCTGCTTGATCGCCATGTTGCGGTAAAAAGACTTCAAGATTATCAAGGACTTCCCAGATATGAGCGTGCATTACTTCCAGTCCAAGAGAGTGTAGTGAGTAGTACACAGCCAACAAATCGTGGTGAACAAGACCTTGCAAACCTGCTCCTACAAGCAGGGCTTCCACCATTCGAGCATCAACATCCAATTGACTTAGGCAGACCGCTTGGCGTTACCACTCCTGACCTCTTCTATGAAGATTTAGGACATAGTACACAGCTTGCAATCTATCTTGATGGACTCTCCAAAGGAATTCATGGTAACAAACGACAGCAACAGTTAGATCGCATTATCCGCGAGAGCCTGGAGGAAGAAGGTATTGATGTTATCGAGATTGCTGCGTCTGACTTGGACGACCCAGAAGCTATGAAACGTCATCTCAAACGCATTAGTGTAAAACTGCGACACGCACGTATTTAGAAAGGGAAGGCTCTTTGTGAGCAAAACAAAACATAGGCTTGCAGGGTCTATAGAAAAGGAACTGGTCGAGGTTCCGGGCCGTGAGGGTTGGCTCGTTCCCACACACTGGCACTGGTACGAACTCTCTAGACTTATTACAACATCAGAAATTGAGATCGGTACTGCCGCGCTGCGTACCGATGATGACAGTTCAGAAGGAACAATTACAGCTATATTCTCAGAGGATTTAAAGAACAGTAAAGAAATTTACGCTCCGCGTAAAATAACCGAGCAGAAACAAAGAGAGAAAAATCTTAAGATATTTACAGGGGAAAAACTACTTGTTGCTGTTGCACGCGATACGACAGGACGTGTTGGTATTCTTGCTGAAGGTCAAAACGCTGTGTGCAATAACGTGATAGCGATCATTACCCCAAATGAACAACGTGTTGTACTGAATTTTCTCTACTACTATTTTCGACTAGAGCAAACTCGTTACTACATTCAAAAAGTTCTTGTGTCGGGACGCACATACATTCCATATAAGAAGATGGGTAAGATAAAGATACCTGTACCACCGCTAAAGGAGCAGCAGCGTATTGTCGAGCGTGTCGAAACATTGACATATGACATCAACAGATGTATCGATCAGGTGCAACGTAACGCCGTTGACACTCTCATCACGCTCTATCAGGCTGTCACTAATGCCTTTGCTCCTTTGCGTATCAAACGATGGTCATCACACACATTGATACAAGAAGTTCTATCTAGGAATACGTCTTTGTTAAGTCAAGATACGCGTCTACCTACTTATGCTCAATATCCATATCTCATGAATACAACCATTGAACCACTTACGGGAAGGCTACTCGCTTCTGTCCCACTAGAACAAATTCAGCGTGTTACATCCATTACTATCATCGAAAATGCTCACAGCGTAATCCTTTTTGGTAAAGAGCGGACTAACAAAAAACAGCCAGAGAAACAGAACGGTTTAGCAAAACAAGATGAACTATACGAAAGATTCGCTTCATTTCCCCTAGTAGCGATGTTACAACAAGCACATGTAGCTTACAATCATCAGCATTTTCTGGAACTCACACCAAACCCGCAAACAGAGGTGTTACCACGTTTTCTCTTCTGGTCCTTGCTCGCAGATGTAGTTACCCTCGATGGCATCAAATTAAGCGAAGGAAATGTTAGTGAAAGTACAATAGGCAAAGCAATGCTGCGTTTTCCAAGCAAAGACGAACAGGAACAAATCATCCGCCAACTCGATGCTCTTCAAAATCAGGTTACAGCGATACGCAGGAAGCAGGACAGCAGTTTGCGGCACCTCGAAGAGCTGACACAACTTACATTTGAAAGAGCATTACAAGGAAAGTTATAAATGAGTAGTGTAACAATCATGACGGAGGAAAAGAGTAGTCGTATTCAGGAACTTCTCAAGGAAATTTGGGCCGCATTCTTACAAGCAGGCACTAGCAATGACCGAGAAATTGTTGAATCGCTCGCAACGCTTCTCACCGAAAGAATGGGTACGAGTCTCCCTGAGTATGCAAGACCTCGCTGGCCGCGTAATCGTTATAATCCTGAGGATGTCCTGGAACGACTGCAAAATGCAGTGGATATTGCGGGAGATGCTGCACAGCTTTTTGATCGTTATATTCTCTTCTATGCTGTTGACAAGGCTAAAAAAGAGGCTACATATCCCCTACCACGTCATCTCGTTGATTGTATGCTTAGATTGCTTCAAGTCGAACCGTTTCATAGTTTTGCCGACTTTACTTGCGGGACTGGAGGATTTCTCGTTAATCGGAACAATGTCATGAAAAACCAGAGAAGTATACCATCAGGCGAAACGGTGGGAGTGGATCGTGTACAGGAAGTGTTGCGCCTAGCGGGAGCAAACACTATTTTACATGGCATGGCCGCAACATACCTTTATACCGGAGATACATTGAGTTTGTGTAGTCCTGAAAACTATAATACCTCTCTTTGGCCCGAAAATGCGCGAACAAACAGTGCAGATAGAGAAAGACTTACAGAGAAACTTTTTGATCGTATTGCAATGGCCGCTCCATTTGGAATAACCGTTGATGCTAAACTAGCAAAGTACTGGTCTGATGGAAGTGGACATGCTAGCGAAAACATCTTTACACGCCTTGCGCTTGCAAAACTTGCTGAGAACGGACGCACAGCCTTATTAGTTCCATCAAGTCTTACTTGGAAAGAAACGGAAGGTATTCCTACACTCCGCAAACTGTTGTTGGAGCAGCATACACTACAAGCAGTCATTTCACTACACGAACACGCATTGCGTCCATTTAGCACTAATGTAGCAAGTAGCATCATTCTTCTACGCAAAGGACCGGCACCACAGCAACATCAGTTCTGGCTTTGCAAAGTCGAGCAAGATGGGTACACTCAAAGTGCAGACCGTAATCTATTAATGCCCCCACAACAAACACCCGAGAAGAATGATTTGCCGTTGATAGAAACTGCACTTCTTCTCGAGCCGGAAGCATTTACACCTATTTTGGCATCGGCAACTGCCACAACAGCACAACATACTGGGCTTTCCATTGCACCTATTTCTTTAAGCGAGAAATTTCATGGTTGCGTTCTTCAAACGGACGATCACACTCAGTTAAAATCGCTTACTCTTTTCACTATTGAGAGCGGAGGTATTCCGTCCCAACAACCTCTTTATGTGCTAGTCGAGGTTAAAAATACTGAACGAGACTCGGTATACTGCCTTATCCTATTGTCGATGCAGGGAATGACAAGCGTTATAGATGTACACACCGACCAGCACTCCATCTTTCTTACTGAAGTGGAGGCGAAAGTACAGCTAAAGGTGGTTCACAGACTAACGCGCACACCAGAGGGCCTGCGAATATACAACAATGGTTTTACTAAGCAAAAAATAGTAATCGCGTTTGATGGGCGTATCCTGGGTCTCACCTTGCCGCGTCAAGGGGTAGATGAAGATGATATCCAGCCAGAACACTATATTCAGGCACGCGAAAAGGCGTTTTCTACCCGTCAACCTGCTGAAACATTGGAAAAGATACGACAAGATCAACAATTAATTTCGCGTATACTCACTAATCTTTCTGGACAGCTCGAAGTGAAACCAGTAGTGGCAGCAAATTTGCCGCCCCTACTGCACGAACGAGTTGACTCAAAAATTGCAGAGGCACTAGGTAAACAACAGCAATTTTTATGGCAATGGATACGAATACAGTACACACACGACCAGAAAAAATATGCGTTGTACTTTACAGCTAAAGATATCCTACATGATCTCATACCTACTGGAGATAGTGCAAAAATTCAAGATACGCTCGATCTCTTAGTTTGCATGGGACTTCTTGTCCGCGTCCTTGTAACAGACAAGAAGACAAAGAGAACCCTCCCCTACTATCGCATGCCAACTCAATTAGACACGACTGATCTCAGCCGCGAAAGAGAGCTTTCATGAAGCTATTGTCACTACACTTGAAAGATTATCGCGTCTTGCACGGTTTTACACTCAACTTGGAAGAGCAACGCAACGCGCTTCTTCAACTGAACAATACACAATACACACTCGATCTGATTGTAGGGGTCAATGGTACTGGAAAATCAACTTTGCTCCGTGCCATAGCAGAGATTTTTCGTCGTCTTGAAGCCGAAACTGATTTCTCATTTGGCTTCGAGATTGACTACGAATTAATGGTAGCTCAGCAAAGTACAAGAATTTTGATTAGTAACTTGAGCGTAGAGCAACAACCTCTTTCAGAGAAGCAATTTCGCTTTCGAGTTGGAGAGACAACAACCTTTCCATCTCGCATCGACAAAGACTACTTGCCGCCACTAGTGGTAGCACTTACGACAGGGAGTGAAAGGGAGTGGGAGCTACAAGATGAACAGATACGCACACGTGTACGAGAGGATGCAGTGACAGTCATTCCTCCACAACCTGATAGTCCAACATTTATAGAAGAGCAAACTGATTGGTTCCTCAGTGAATTGCCAGGAGACCCCATTGAGGAGTTACAGGAGACAGTGGCAACACAAGATAGTGAAGCAGTAACAGAAGCATCACAAACACTACAAACAGACTATTTTCTGTTCGTGAAAGAGAAACACTTGCCACTCACAATTCTCTGTGGGCTACTTGTTGATATGGTGAATACTCGTGAGGTACAGGCACTGAACCAACAAAGCACGACTAACACCCCCTCTAGTAGCTTACGGAAGGTACTAGAGGCCTGCAATATTAAAGCACTACACGGTTTTTCGTTGAAATTTCGCATGAATCGAGATGTGCTTTCAACGAGTGACCAGACTTTTATCCATGACCTAGATATGCTGTGCGATTATCATAGTATCCAAACAGGCTCTGATTATTTACTTGTCTTTAATCTAGCAGAGTTGCATCCAGAAGATTTGATTAAGATACGAGGTACTGGTCTCGAACTGTTTAGAACGCTGGTGAGCCTATTTGATCCTGAGGACACAAATGAGCCTATTTTACAAGAGGTTAATCTCTTTCTTGAACGACAGTACAATAAAACATGGCGAGATCAGCAGAACGGTCAGATGGTAGCAGAGGAACAACCGCCTTTGCATCTTCTCACTTGGTTTAGTGATGGTGAAAGAAGCTTTCTTGGTCGATTATGTCTGTTATCATTGTTGGGTAGTGGCAAGAGTGAAGCGTTGATACTGCTCGATGAACCAGAAGTTCATTTTAACGACTATTGGAAACGTCAACTTGTATTGATGATAGACAGGGCATTAGAGCAGCAGAACAGTCATGTCTTGATGACAACCCACTCTAGCATTACCCTTAGCGATGTTCTCAACCGAAATATCAAATTGCTGAGACGTGACAAAGCTCATACACAGTACGCAATAACGCCAACACTTAAAACGTTAGGAACCGATCCAAGTGATATTATGGTTTATATCTTTGAAGCCGAAAATGCTGTTGGAGCGCAGGGAACAGAGATTATTGAGCGCGAGCTTCGCCAAATTGCACGCTACGAAACGGTAGAGACACAAAGACAGGCATTACAAGAACTGCTTGATCAGGTTGGACCCAGCGACTTACGCTTCTTAATTCGCCGCCAATTGCATGCGCTAGAAAATGACAGGAGGTAAAAAGTATGCTTCATCAACTTGCGCTGTCATCCAAAATACTTGAACTCCTTCATGAAGTTGTTACCACTCAAATAACACTGCTACACTGTGCGGTATTAGCCACAGATATAAAAGCAAAGACACCTATAATCGATGAAACTCTCTTTGTAACATTACTGGACAAACAACTTGGTCCTTCGCGTGGCCAATTGCTGCTAAGCTGGCTTAAGAGGGCATCAACCTGTTATGGACATGTACAATCTTTTGCTACATGTTGTGTGGAAAAAGATGAAGAAGCAAAGATACGTGAACAGGCAAGCAAGGATATATGGTGCAAACAATTACAGCATGAAATACAGGATTTTGCAGATATTCAAGTTGATGTACTAGCGGTAAAAAACTTTTTCTTTGAAAACGATCAGCAAAGCAACAATAAGGAACAGGCGGTAGAATGGAAAAAAGCTGCGGCAAACTTCTTTCATTACTTCTACGATAATTATCTCAAGAGAGATACGCTATTTCCTGGAAGTTTTTTTAAAGACAATAGTACTGTGTTTGGACGCCAAGCATTTCTTGCTGCCTTTATAGATGCCAACAACAAACAAGAAATTTGTGCTGTCTGTGATCAGACGCGCTATTATTCCTACAGAAGAACAAAACATACAGAGGTACCCTCGACAAAAGTACAAGCCATTATTGACCACTACTTGCCCAGATCCGAATATCCACACTTTGCCTGCCATCCATATAACCTGGTGCCTATTTGCTACACCTGTAACTCTTCGGAAAAAGGAGCAAAGGACCCCTTTCTCGACGAACAGAAACAACGGCGTACTCTAAGAAAAACAGCACTTCCGTATAATGATAAAGTAAACTTGCGAGCACTACTTTTCTTAAATGTTGACTTAGGAACATCAGACACTTTTAAGGTTCTAAATGCGGATAGTTCAAGTTTAGCATTTACACTCGGTTCACTCTCACCACGCGGGAACCACGCTCCACTTTCTCAAGATACACTTGAAGAAGCCGCTAGCGTGCTGGAGGATTTGTATAGTATACCAGGTCGTTGGAATATTCCCGAACAGTCCGACCGTATTCGCAGCACACTATTTCGCCGTATGCGTCAATTCTTAGGCAAAGGTACCCATGCTCCTAACGGACCACATATTTACGTACAGGTTCACGATGCATTAAAGCTTCTCCTCTACTACCTGGATCAAGAAGATCAACAAAAAGACCCTTTTGCCTTCGCCATGTCATGGATGCTTGTTGCCCTGCTTAATGAATATACTCAGCGTTTAGTAGATGAGCAACCGTCTCTCGCGGAAGAATTACAGTTAAAAGATCCTTTTTTGGAAGAACTGGTCTCCCTCTACGGTCTTAGTTTACGAGAAAACAAAGAGCGTGCAAAAATTGCTGATGAATTATGCGAGATTGTTAAAAGGCATACAAGAAATGCCTCTAAAAATTGATGAATTGCTGCAAACGGTTCCGTTTTCTCTTCCCTTGACAAGATACTAAATATAGGTAGGTATCACACATCACTTACAAGAAAAAGAGGGCGTAATTATGACCCAGCAAAGCAATTCTGTCTCTAATGTAGGAGATACTATAGAGTCCCTATCTGATACAGAAGGTATTGAACTTCCGCCTGATATGCTCATTTTACACTTTGTTGCCACAGGGGTAATTCGACTCGCCGAGCGCGTTACTAAGGGCGATCCTATTAACTCACAATATCCAATTCCTTTACAAATAGGACTCAATCGACTTAACATCACCCGATACAAACAAAACCTACCGATGATTCGCAGTGTTCCAGACCTTCTTACATGGTGCCGCCGTCCACTTCAGGAGTGGGCTCTCGATATTACTTCTGCACATTTCGACTCCGATAATACACTCTTAGATAACCAGTTTCCAACAAAGGTTTGTGAAGATTTAGCTTGCGTAACAGGCGATATTGAGGCCGATCTTAGTGAGAAACGTTTTATGAACAGCATTTTCAATACATGTCAAGCAATAAATTCTCCTGAAACATACGTAACGTTTCGACGGCTGCTCATCGAACACCCCGTGATCACTGAATTTGAACTACTTCAGCAACGCAACGACCATCCAGAGCTAAACGTTTTGACCGATCACCTGAAGATTGCTTATGAAGATGCACCATTGGATTACATGATGAAAGGTCAGTTTCACTGTTGCCCTATATGCGGCAACCTTCAACAGCCGACGATACAAATGGATAGACTGCTTTGTGAGGAGGAGCGATGTCGGCGACAATATACAAATGCAACAGGGCGAGTCATTCCAGCACGTGAACACGTCCTCTGGCTCAAACGCGGTCTACGGCGTTTCGTGACTCTCCCTGGTCTTGCAGAAGTTCGCATCGAGAAATCCTTGCTCAAACTCAAACTCAAAGTTGACATGTGGCCGAATTTTGATAGCTATGACTTACGTGTCGAATTTCCCGATGGAAAAATGTGGGCCGTCGATGTCAAAGATTGGGCGAATCCATTTCTCCTTGCCATGCGAGTTAAAAGTATTCCTCTCACCACAGACGTAGAAAAAGCATATTTTGTCTTTCCAGATGAACGTTCATTACAACCTGACTATGTTCGGGCTTTTCGCAATGCCTGCAATAGCCGTAAGAGTATCGGGAAAGTAGTTATTGGCGGACGTATTCAGGCAAAGTTCGAGCGGCATTTTCTTGCAGATGTTAAAAAACACTTAGCCTCGTGTAAAGGAATATAGAGATGCGTAGTACTAGTGGCCTTTGGGAAAAACTGGAAAAAGAACTTAAGAAGCACCTCAAAGGGGTAGACACATTTGAAAGTTTGGGTGCTAAGCAAATTTGTGAGGTAGAGCTAGGTCTGTATTTGCTCTCCCAAATTGCACCTAATGCACCTGCTAGAGCACTTTGGGTTCTCCTAACAGGGTATACATTTCCACTTCCAGAACTACAGTGCCTCAGCAAGAAGCAGCGTAGCATGTGGAATATCGTTCGTCATATTTTACTGCATTTCAAAAATGCGCGTCATTGGGAGGAAATGCTCGAACGCTATTGTCATGTTGATGAACGGTTAAGACTTTACGACGTTGATGACAGTTATGAACAGTTTACTCAGCGCAGTATAAGTATCGAAGCTAAACGAGAAGAGGTTTATTGTAAGGTCGCTTCGCAACCTTTACCTTATATCACACGAAAAATATACTGGGCCGAAGCTGGTAATACCTATCGATGTATAGATAAGCAGAAATGGACACAAGTTACGCTTCCCGTCGATCTGCCTTTACCTCTACCTCCACGAGGGCATACGCTTAGCGGGAAAACAGTACGACCACCACTATCTGTTCCTTGGGACGAATTGTTGACAACAGCCCAATGGATGGACGATCAGTTCATTCAAGGAGGATATCCCAAAAGAGATTGGTACAAGACCATGAAGCGTGTCCGCTTACGTACCTCTCAGGATGAAAATAGTGATTTTATCTCGGTAGACAACCTTCACCTCGATGGAACTATGCATGTCGTCGGCATGGTCAGTTCTGGCAAGTCAACCTTGATGGACGTCCTTGCAGTTTGGGCGGCCCGTAATGGATATCGCATTACACTAGTCGTCGGAGACGTTATCGCAGTATTTGATCGAGTTCAACAATTTGCTTATCTCGGCATAAATGCGGCACCTATTCTAGGTGCTTCTAATCGTCGTCGGCATGTTGATCGTCTTCACCGTGTGTTAACAGCAGAACAATCTCAACATCCGCTAATGCATCAACATAAAGGCTTTGACTACACAAGCAGTGTATGTTTGCTTGATGGACTTCGCAACGCGGCGAAACCTTTTGAGATGGAGTCAGTGCCTTGCTCAACACTTCTATCTATTTCGGAAGAAGACGAAAGTATAGAAGCGCAATCCGAAAAGGAAGCTGGTAAAGTGTACGCCTGCCCCTTTTATGGAATTTGTCCTCATCATCAAGCTCAACTTGATCTAGTAGAGGCTCCTATTTGGGTTGCAACTCCAGCGAGTCTTGTCTACACAAATGTTGCATCGCAAATTAATCCTGAACGATTGCGTTTTATAGAACTCGTGTATCGTTGTAGCGATTTAGTTGTCTTCGATGAAATCGACCGTGTACAGGTACAACTCGACCAAATTTTTAGCCCTAGCCTCACACTCATGAGTAGGGGGAAAGATTCTTGGCTTGGCAGTATTCTTCAAAAAGTAACGCAACGGTTGAGTGAAGAAGGACTAGGACAGTTTCGTTACGAGGGTGTAAAAGCTTGGGCAAAAGAGCTGAGTGCGGCACAAGGGGCAGTACATAGCATCTATGATCTCCTCTTAAATGAGCCTGCGCTTTATAACTGGATAGAGCGTGGACAAGATTATTTTAGCGGTTTAACGTTACTTGAAAAACTTACTATTGAACTTACTGATATCCCAAAGGATCCGCGAAGTTCACCGTATAAACATAAGGATTTTGAAGCATTCTGGGTTCCATTTAAGAAATTCCTTGATGATCCCCTTGGTGACAGAGGTACAGAGGATCACGAATTAGCCCAGCTAGCACGACAAGTTCTTGCAGTAAGAGACAAAAAGGCTCGACAAGCTTTGCTAGACTGGCTTAAACAGCAGAAAACCATTACTCTCTCAGAGCAAGAACAGCGGGATTACGCTCTAAGGCTCGAATTTGCCATCATGCTTGAGGTACTTTCAGATAGACTCGACACACTTATCCGTGAGTGGAAACAAGTAGAGGCCATTTTGGGCCTTGAGGGAAGCAGTCCAGTTCTTTTTCATCGCCCACCAGAAGACTATGCTGCACTCATCCCCGATGCACCGATGGGGAATATTCTTGGCTTTCAGTATCTACGACCTTCGGATGAGCCAAATGGACCTGGTGATCTTCGTTTCTTCCGATGTATGGGCGTAGGACGTTGGCTTATTCTCCACCTCCATGACCTCTTTGCCTCCGATGGTCTGGTGGGACCTCACGTACTCCTTCTCTCAGGCACAAGCTGGGCAGGCACATCGCCTAACTACCATGTACAAGTTCCTGTAACAAGCGTTCTGCTTGCTCCTGATGAGGAAATTGCAGCTATCAATAACAGTGTCTTTGAGCTAAAAATACTTTTAAATAAGCAACAGCAACCAATAGAAATCTCTGGTAAAAAAGGGCAGCAACGAACGCGTGCTCTTCAAGAAATGCTTCATGCATTGTCGTATCAAGAGAAGATGGGGAAGGCAACCTTGCCTAGTCTGCTAGAGCAAAAAAGAGACGAACTTCCATCTGACAGACAGCGTGTTCTGCTCCTGGTCGGTAGTTACGACGAAGCTGAAAAAGCCTATGAGTTTTTGGCTAGCGAACATAAAGACTGGGAAGATCAAATGGTTTATCTGGTTTCTGACGACGACGAGTTTGAAAGCGAATGGCGCACGCATCACCGTCGTCTTCAACGTGGTTTAGTGGACCGCTTCGCACATACAGGAGCTTGGCTACTCATTGCACCGTTGTTGGCGGTTGAGCGTGGACACAATATACTTAACGAGGATAAGAAGGCCGCAATTGGTGCGGTCTACTTCTTGATACGACCTCATCCTCGTCCTGATGATATCAACTATATCATTCATTCCATTAATCGTTGGGCAGTCGAGAAACATCAAGATCTATCCTGGATGACGACTCATACCAATTTGCAATTACGTGTAACATCTGGTAGACTGCCTTGAGACGTGTTCTCAACTAGAGAAGGAGCAGGCATGGGCAGTTTAACACGAGCGGCCAATCAT